>OGVQ01000172.1_pt1 | contig 9006 bp, 7 predicted proteins | sample 1575801 | NCBI WGS metagenome assembly OGVQ01 (sample SAMN07581550, study PRJEB24739) | freshwater metagenome | place: Singapore | collected 2015-04 | reverse complement strand
AGCTTTCTGTGTTTCAGTCTGGTATTCGAGACAATCATGACCGGGGTACAGTTGGAGATTTTCTTAAAGATAAGATTGAACCAGGTTCTCAATTATCTATCGTCTCTGCTTATTTTACGATTTATGCATTCTGACGTGGTCGTTGAGCTTGTCGAACCATGGTTGGTGAGCTTGTCGAACCACACCCTATAATACCTAATTTTTTTGAAAATTCAAATAGGAGTCCTATAGCAGCGTAAGTATTCAGTTATAGCAATCATTCATACCCAGATCCCCGACTTCTTTGATTGATTGTGTCTATAAATGATAAATTGATCACAGAAATCGGGGATCTTTTTGCCTCACCTGAATCCTGACCTTAAAACATATCCGCAGGATCAGCAGATTGAAGTTTATTAGTAGCAATTGCCCCAGATATGGCACACATAATTATTGTTAATAATAAAACCTGTACTCCACGTATAATCGTCATATACATGGGTAAATTTGTTGCTGTTCTTGTTAGCTGATAAAGTCCTAAAGACACTGCTACACCTGGTAAAAATCCTAATGCTGCTAAAATCAGAGCTTCTTCAAAAATTATGGTTAATAAATAGAAATGAGGATATCCTATAGCTTTAAAAGTTGCATATTCTCGCAAATGGGCATTAACATCTGTAGAAAGGATTTGATAAACAATAATTACTCCTACTACAAATCCCATGGATACACCCAGATTAAAAATAAATCCGATAGGGGAATTACTACTCCAAAATTGATTTTCAAATTCAATAAATTCAGAGTGAGTTAAAACTCTGACATCATCTTTTAAATACGCCTTTAAATCGGCAACAACTTGATTAATCTGATAACCGGGTTTGATTTTAACCAAGCCAATACTCACACTACTTGTAGGTTGTCTAGCAAAGATTTGCGAAAAGTTATCAGCACTGGTAATTAAACTACCATCGGCGGCGAAGGAAGCACCAATTTTAAATAGACCACCTATGGTAATTGTACTACCATTAATTTCAGTAGTGACGGTTTTACCTGCTTGAATTTCTTCAATGGCTTGTTGATATTCACCTCTAGCAGCACGATCAAATAAAACTGTATTTGGTAATTTAATTTTGTCTAATTGCTCATTAATTTCTGGTAAATTAAAAGCTGGTTTATTGGGATTAATACCAATAATCAAAACTCCTGTTTCTAACCGTGTTTGGGGATTTTTCCAAATTATATGATTACAATACATCGCCTCAGCAGATTTGACTCCTGGTATATCCATTACTTGATAAAGTCGTCTACGGGAAAAGGTAGACATACTTTGTAAACTTCGCGCTTGGGGACTAATCAGAATAATATCTGTTGCTAAACTACGATGTAATCTAGTATTGCTATCATATAAAGCAGTTTGAAAACCTAACTGCATAAACATGAGAACATCAGCAAAAGCAATTCCTGATACTGCTACTAATAAACGACTTTTTTCATGGGTAAGTTGTAACCATCCTAAAGGTGTTCTGCGTCTTAATTGTTGAAAAATATCAAGCATAGGATTTGAGGATAAAGAAGCAGAGTAAGAATTCACGGACTGGTCAGGAGCCAGGAGTTCAGGATGAAGAACATTGTTATTTTATCTTTCCTGTTCCCTGAATCTTGATCTTTTAAGTAATTACCAATTACCAAGCATTAAAGAGAAATAATTACTTTAACTTGCATATTGGTAAATTTAGCTGCTTGCTGACTAGAGGCTTTATTTAATCGGATATAAACTTTGATAATTCTATTATCAATGTTACTGGTAGGATCGGTATTATTCAGATTTTGCTTTTGCACTTGTAAACCAATTCTTTCTACTATTCCTTGTAATTCTTGGGAAAAAATATCTCCAACTATTCGCACCTGTTTTCCTTGAATAATTTTGATAATATCACTTTCGTAAACTTCGGCGACAACATACATCTGACTGGTTTTACCAATATCAACAATGCCATTGTTAGTAATTAATTCTCCTGGACGAGTATGTATTTCAAATATTTGTCCATTTTGAGGGGATTTAACATAAGCTTTTTGGAGATTAATAGCGGCTTTTTTCACTACTGCTTCCGCACGATTTAATTCTGACAAAACAGCTTCTATATCTACTTTTCTTACCTCGGAAATTTGATTAAGTGTGGCCGTAGCTTCCCTGATTCTTTCTTTACTACTTAATTCTAGTTTCTTTAACTGTGAATTTGCTGATTGGAGACTTTTTTTAGCAGTTTCTAAGTTTAAAACTTTACTATCTTTTTGGGAAGCAGAAATTGCCCCTTGTGTATATAATTCCTGATAACGTTTATTCTCAGATTCCGCATTGATTAATTCCGCTTGTAATTTTTCTACTGTTGCTTTTTGAGTATCAATATCACCTAGACGTTCTACGGTTAATCTATCAATGATCGCTTTTTGGGCGGTAATTTCTCCCTGTTTAGCACCTGCTTGAATTTGGGCTATTTTGGATTTAATTACCTTAACTTGTGCTTGAGCTTCTGTTAATTCTGCTTGCAAGTTATCTCTATTATCCAAAATAGCAATTACTTGTCCAGCTTTGACCATTTCTGCCTCTTTAACTAATATTTTTTCGACTCGACTTCCCGCTCCTGAAACTGGTGCTGATAATTGAATCACTTCTCCCTGTGGTTCAATTCTCCCCAGTGCTGTGACGGTTTTTATCTTGGGTGTTAATGCTTTAGTATCTACTGGTTTTTGAGTATCTATATCCCGAAATTTAAGGACAATAAAAATACTAATACTTGCTACAGATAAAGAGGCCAGCATGGCAATAGCGATCGCTATTCGCAGTAGAGACTGAGAAGATAATGAACTTTGTACTTTGTGGTTTTGCACAACTGCATACCTTTTCAGTGCTATTTCCAAATTAGTTGATGAAAAGTTAATCCTTAAATCAGATTTGGTAGAAGACCATAAAAGTCTGGAAAACTTGACAATATGGATAGAAACTAAATCAATTAATTTAGTTCAATTATTGTCTAACCAATTACAAATTACTTTGAGATTTTTGACAGTAATGAACATTTAGTAATGATATGCCGAAATCAAAAGTCAGATCGTTAGCCAATTACAGTTTTAGTGAAATTAGTATAAGCAAGTAGACAAGAATAAATCGAAGTATATTAAATAACTATCAGTTCGCTGATTGTGAGATAAGAAGGGGGATTAAAGCCTTGTTGATCATGGCTTTTGAGGATAATTATTTTTTTACTCTACGCGAACGAAAAAGCTTATACTTATAAATAGCCACTTGGGTAATCAGTGATGATTGCGTTGATTTTTAAGGAGGTGAATATGAGTCAAGTTATTTTAAAAAAGCTTAATCCAATTGTTGTAAAAAAATTAAAATATCTGGCTCAAATTTATCACCCGACTTTAGAGGAAAAAATTACATCTATCCTTGAAAATGTCACGGAAAACATACTTACAATTACAAATGAAAATAGGGACTTGTCCAGTGGTTTATTTGAGCAGACTATTGGTGGTTGGAAAGAAGAACCACTACTTAGACAACCTTTTTGATGCTTGCGCTATAGTTACTTAAAATAATCCGCGTTTGCCATTAGGACGTACAGTTAACCAGTTAGTCTTAGCTAAAGCTAATTGTTCATCGCTTATTCTTGCACCAGTCAGATTAGCACCGGATAAATTAGCACCTCGCAAATTAGCTTGACTTAAATAGGCTTGACTGAGATTCGCTCCTCTTAAGTCTGCTCCTTCTAAATCCGCATTACTAAAATAGGCTTTGCTTAAATCTGCATCTTTAAGATTTGCATCTTTTAAACTGGCTCTGCCAAAATCCGTATTATGAAGATTAGTGCCTTGAAAATTGGCTTTATAAAATTGAGCCGCATAAAAATTAGTACCTGATAAATCAGTATTAGTTAGGCTTACGCGCATAAAAGTATGAGAAGCAAAATCCCGTCTTCCTTTCTCGTAAGCACTCAAGAGGCCTTGAGAATCTAACTTTCTCGGACTGGAAGAACCACTATTATTAATATTATTACCATCGCTAGAATTAGATTTATAGCCAGTTTCTCTATTGGGAATACGTCCATGTTTCCATTCTGTACCGTCTGGTGTCTTACCTCTTCTGGCTCGAATAGATGTGGCTATCTTGGATACACCAGCATCATTTTGATCACGGCTAGAATTAAGAGAATGAACCGCATTAATTCCCAAATCCCTCTTATTGGCTGTTGGTCCTGGCTGACTGCCCCCAGGTTTAGATAATAAGCCTTGGGCTAAACTATCTAAATAAGGTTCCATATCCAAAGCTCGCAATACTTCCTGAGGCGATTGGTAGCGACTCCGTACTGACACCTCCAGCATTTTTTTCAAGACCTTGGTTAAATGCTCACTGATATCTACTAAATGATCCCACATCATGTCCCCAGTCGTGGGATTATATTCTAAATCTTTAGGAATTTTGGCCGTCAACAGATAAATACAAGTTACACCCAAAGCATAAATATCACTGGCATAAACCGGACGCATGGCCATTTGTTCTGGGGGGGCAAAACCAGGAGTACCAATAGAATAAGCAGTGAGCGCTGTTTGTCCTGATTGATTGGCGGCTAATTGGTTAACTTGGGTTTTCACTGCACCAAAATCAATTAGTACCAATCTAGCATCTTGAGAACGACGGATGAGGTTAGCAGGTTTAATATCACGGTGAATTACTTGTTGCTCATGAATATATTGGAGTAATGGTAAAACTTCACTTAAAAATTGTCTTACCCCAGCTTCACTATAAACTCCGTTTTTCTTAACCTCTTGTTGCAGAGTAAAACCGCTTACATATTCTTGAACTAAATAGAATTGTGCATTATCTTCAAAATAGTCTAGTAGCCTTGGTATTTGTGGATGATTGCCAATTTTACCGAGAGTTTCTGCTTCTCTGGCAAAAAGATCCCGTGCCATTTGCAATATGTATGGGGTTGTCACTGACGGACGTAATTGCTTAATTACACAAGGGGGTTTACCTGGTAGATTTTCCTCTACGGCTAAAAATGTTGCGCCAAAACCACCTTGACCAATTGGTTTAATCACCCGAAAGCGATCGCGCAACAATAATGGTGAGCCACAAGCTTGACACCTTTGACTGGATGCTGAATTTTTGGGATTGGGACAAGTGAGATTTACGCAGTAGCTCATGCACTCTTAACTCGCTGCACGAATAATAACGGGGTTGACACTCCCCGATCCAAAGACACGGGGATTCTTGGTTCAACGAGACCACTTAAACTAGACTCCTGGCGTTATCTAGCTCAGAGGTGGGACTCTCCCCAAGCGTTAACTTTCGGTCTGCCCAACCGTAGTTGCATGACTGCAAGTCCTGTTTAGGATGAAACTTTTCTGTTTCAAAAATTCTGATTCGTGTTTCGACTTCGCTCAACACAAGTCTATTCCTATAAATCTTTTACCTACTGCTAGGAGGGAACTAAAACAATGCAGTAGAACCGCATAGATTTAATTGTTAAGGTACAGATTACCGTTAGGCAGTTAGGTTCTTAGACAGGTTGATTACCTTTCCTGTGACAATTAGTATAACACAAGTTACTGGAGGAAGACAGCCTCTAGTTGGCTTACCCCTGCGGGAAGCAAGCTACATCCCTTGCCTAAAGGACATTTAAGTTTTTCCGCCACGCTCCAAAACTTGCCCTCAAGGGTTTTTAGCCTATTTTCTGATAAATATTGTAATTTCACCCAACTATTACAAAAACTCTCAGTATTCTTCAGTATTTATCCTGAAATAGTTTTATATAGCAGAGGGGTAGGGGAGCAGGGGAGCAATATATTTGCTCCTGCCTCCTGCCTTCTGTCAACTGCTATTGCTTTGAACGAAGGACTGACCCAGCTTCCCAAAATGTGGCAAAATAAAGAATTGTAATAAAAAATATTGTTAAGGTAATTTAGTGACTTCAACTGCTCAAGCTAGTGCGAGTGCGCGTCGTGCGGTCTTTCCATTTACAGCCATCGTTGGCCAGGAAGAAATGAAACTGGCGCTGCTGTTAAATGTCATTGACCCCAAAATTGGTGGTGTAATGATTATGGGCGATCGCGGCACCGGCAAATCTACAACTATCCGCGCCTTGGCGGATCTTTTACCAGAAATCCCTGTTGTCGCCAATGACCCCTTCAACAGTGACCCCAACGACACGGACTTGATGAGTGATGAAGTCCGTCAACAGGTAGCCCAAGGGTTGGAAATTCCCATTACTCACAAAAAGGTACAAATGGTAGATTTACCATTGGGCGCCACAGAAGACCGAGTTTGTGGCACAATTGACATTGAAAAGGCTTTGTCTGAAGGTGTCAAAGCATTTGAACCCGGACTACTGGCCAAAGCTAACAGAGGTATTCTCTACGTTGATGAGGTCAACTTGTTGGATGACCACTTGGTAGACGTACTTCTAGACTCTGCTGCTAGTGGTTGGAACACTGTAGAACGGGAAGGGATTTCTATCCGTCACCCAGCCAAATTTGTTCTCGTCGGTTCGGGAAACCCAGAAGAAGGTGAACTGCGTCCCCAACTCCTCGACCGTTTTGGAATGCACGCAGAAATTCACACCGTCAAAGAACCAGCTTTACGGGTGCAAATCGTGGAAGAACGGGGTGAATTTGACCAAAATCCGCCGGTATATTTGGAAAAACACAAAACTCCCCAAGAAGCATTACAACAGCAAATTGTCAAGGCTCAGGAATTATTGCCACAAGTTAATTTAGACTATGACTTTCGGGTAAAAATTTCCGAAGTTTGTTCAGAATTAGATGTGGACGGGTTGCGGGGTGATATCGTTACTAACCGCGCAGCGAAGGCCTTAACAGCTTTTGAAGGTCGGACAGAAGTTACAGTAGACGATATCCGGCGGGTAATTACCTTATGTCTGCGTCACCGCTTGCGGAAAGATCCCTTGGAATCTATTGATTCTGGTTATAAAGTGGAAAAGGTTTTTTGTCGCGTTTTTGGTGTGGAACTACCAGAAGATAGCACACAGAAAAATGGCGCGGGGATGAAAGCCGGAGTTCGTTAGTGATAATGTAGAGACGTTCCATGGAACGTCTCTACAAGGGTTAATTAACAACTGACAAATTATGAGAACCTGGAATTTTTGGATCAATACCCTAATTTTATCTAGTGAATATCATCCACCCCGGTTTGTGGAATTATTAATGTTGACATTAGCGATCGCTATGTTAGCAGTCTCTATCATTATCCCAGATCCACCTTACATCATCTTAGGTTTAAGCTTTGTTGTTGGGGCATCAACTTCTATCTTAGTTAGAGAAGCAATGTCTCCCCACCACCATAGCAACACATTTTTTACCCAAAAACGCATGACCCAATTAACTGCATTACTTTTATTAGGAATTAGTATTTATGGTTTTGCAGATTTAATTCAGGGTTTATAAAGGTTATGAAAATTGTCTAAGTAGGGCTTACTGAAAAAGTCTTTTCGTGATGATAGGTGACAGGTGGCAGTTTTAGTCAGTTGGTATAGTTCAATCTCAGACAAAAATGTACGGTTTTGAAGTTCTCCGGCCAAAAAGCCTTCCACTTTTTCACCTCAAAAAGACTCAATTCCTTGATCTATCTATGTTTTACATTTATTACGCAAGCCCTAATTATTCGCTTTTCACTCCTTTACTAAAAATACGAAAATACAACCAGGTACTAAATTCTTTGATGGGAAATAGCAAATAAGTCAAAGGATTGACTGTGACAATAATATTTCTAAAATCCCGTTTTGCCAAAAATAAAATTCCCTTTGCAACTTGCTTTGCTGACATCACACCATAGGGATTTAATTGACTTTTGAATGGGCCTAAAATTAATTTGCGAATGACACAAGTTTGATCTAATCGCTTGAGAGTGACAATATCTCCTAATGCTCTTTTACTCAGTTCGTACAAAGGACTCAAAGCTGGAGAAACTTCGGCTTCTGATGTATTTACCCAAATTTCCTTAGTAGCTTTATCTTGCGCTCCTGTAACAGTGGCAGAAAAAATATCTATCAATTGTAGAGCGGAAAAAGTATTAACTTGATAGGAATTGTGAATGGCAGCAGAAGTTCTATCTCCATAAACATTTACGCCATGATTGATAATGAGAATATCAACTTTATTTAAACTTTCTTGTAGTTGAGATTCATTACCCAATTCCCATTTTATAACTTTAACACGCTCTTGAATTGCGATTTTTTCAGGACTAGTTGTTAATGCCACAACTTTAGCATTTTGTTTTAATAATTCTGCGGCTAATGCTTGTCCTAATGCACCGGAAGCACCTGTTAAAGCTATGGTTTTACCTTTGAGAGAAAGTCCTGTTCCTAATATTCTATCCACTAGAGGAAATACACCACTATAGTAAGCATTAACATCATCAAAATGATGTCGCCAATGATAGGTTCTATTTACCCACCAAACGGAGGGAATTGTTTCTAATGGTCCAGGTAAATGATTGTAGTCTGTGTCTATTGTTCCTTGAAAATATCGCACAGATGCGCCATATAAGAAAGTTATGGAGTATGCAACTCCTAACCATAATCCCCATTGATGAGCTAGTAAGGCAATCATTGTTAATATTGTTACTAATATGCCCGATTCAACAATATCGTGATACAACTGGGACTCGATATAGGCTTTTTGGGAAATTAAAGTTAAATCCCGACGGTATACGGCATGATGTTTATTGTGCCATTTCGCTAACCATGTTATCTGATGACACAAAGCATGATAAGCATCTCTGACAATTTCCGCAAGTAAAAGGGAAGAAAATCCCCAGGTTGTAAACTGGATACAGTTATTTACTAAAACCGAATCAATAGTTAAACTTTGAGCCAAAATCATTATTTTTCTGGTGACACCACTTTTCTTATTAAACCAAGTTATAGGCAAGAGGGAATACTTCGACTTACTTCGACCCTTCGACTAGCTCAGTAACCAGAAGCAAGAGTAAAAATCTTCTCC
>OGVQ01000171.1_pt1 | contig 9141 bp, 13 predicted proteins | sample 1575801 | NCBI WGS metagenome assembly OGVQ01 (sample SAMN07581550, study PRJEB24739) | freshwater metagenome | place: Singapore | collected 2015-04 | reverse complement strand
TTCCCAGTCACGATATTTTCAGCCAGTTACACGGTGCAACGTCAAGAGTATCTGCATTCTTTTGTGAAGGGCTTTGTGCCCATGGGGCTAGCGGTTGCCTTAGTTGGTCTTTTGCTCATGCTGGAACCCGATATGGGGGCCTTTATGGTCATTGCCATCATCGCCATGGGCATTTTGTTCCTTGGCGGCATTAATGCCAAATTGTTTGCTGGCCTAACGATTGTGGGCGTGTTGATTGTGACAACTGTGATCGCTTTATCCGAGTTTAGACGGCAGCGCATCTTTGCATTTTTAGACCCTTGGCAAGCGGAGCATGCGGCTCGAAAGGACTTGTATCTCTTCGGTGCCCGCATCTACTTGGATTGCATTGAGCAAACGCTCAGCGCTGACAACGTCCTTCCACGCGGCCGCTATGTCGAGTTCAACATGGAGGACTACATGAGCGAAGTCGCTCAAGACACACCTTCCAGTAACAATGAAATGAGTACCGTTAATGATTGAGTTTGTTTCAGTACCGATCACGCTTGACGCTGCCGCGGGTGAGGAATCGCCCCGGACAATCACTGGTGTGGCAGTTCCTTGGGACACGCCCGCGACAGTGTCCAGCGGTGAACGCGTCGCTTTTAAGCGCGGCGCATTTGACGTAAACGCCAAAGCACCAAAGCTTCTCGAGGGTCACGACATGACGCAGCTGCGTGGTGTTGTCACCGAAATTGTTGAAGCCGAAGATGGCCTGTTGTTTACAGCCAAGTTCGCTAAGACCCGCGCCGCCGATGAAGCCATTGAGCTTGTCAAAGCTGGCGCATATGACTCGGTCAGCGTTGGCGCTGTACCAGTCAAATACAAGTACGACAAGAACGGCGTCATGGTTGTATCCAAGGCCAATCTTGTTGAAATCAGTCTCGTAGCACAGCCAGCGTTTGCTGACGCTGTGATTACAGAAATCGCTGCTTCCCAACCTGAAGAGGATGAAGAAGTTGTCGAACCCCAACCAATTGACATTTCTGAGGAGGAAACCATGTCACAAGAAACCCCAGCGGTTGAGGCTTCGGCTGAGATCGTTCCAACAGCACCAATCGTTTTTGCACAAGCAAAGAAAGACGTGCCACTTCCAACAGCAGCCGAATACATCGCAGCAGCAATTGCCGGTGGCGATCAGTGGCTTGCAATGTCAGCAGCACTCAAAGCAGCTGCACCTGACGTTGTCACCACCGACACCCCAGGTATCTTGCCACTCCCAATTGTTCAGCCTGTTTACAACAACTTCCGCGGCATCCGTCCAGTTGTTGACGCAATCGGTACAAAGGCAATGCCTGGTGGCGGCAAAATCTTCATCCGCCCAGAAGTGACCACACACACTTCAATGGCTGCACAGTCTGCAGAAAACGCAGCACTTCAGTCAGGCACCTTCGTTGTTTACAACAACCAAGTAACGAAGAACACCTACGGCGGTTATGTAAACCTTTCCATGCAGGATCTCGAGTGGACAGACCCAGCGGTTTTGTCACTCATCCTTGACGACATGGGCCGTATCTACGCCAACCAAACTGACGACGTGGCAGCAGACGCATTGCTTGCAGGTTGCACCCAGTCAGCAGTGTTAACAGATCCAACCAGCCCATCAGAATGGGTCAGCGACGTATTCACTGCTGCCACCACCATTTTGACCAACTCCAACGGCAACCTTCCAACGCACCTTTTCTTGTCCCCAAATATGTGGGCATACCTTGGTCAGTTGGTAGACACCGCAGGTCGTCCATTGTTCCCACAAGTTGGGCCAATGAACGCATTTGGCACCGTTCAGGCTGGCGCAACCGACGCTGTAGCGTTCGGTCTTCGCGTCGTCGTTGACCGTAACTTTGCTGCTGACACCGTCATTGTTGGAGATTCGTCCGGCTTTGAAATCTTTGAGCAGCAGAAGGGCGCATTGAGCCTTGAGTCGCCTTCGACATTGTCACGCACACTGTCGTTCCACGGCTACTTCAGCACCTTGATGATTGACAACACCAAGTTCGTCAAGCTCACATAATCACTGGTTACTAGGTAGGGAGAGGGTCTGTAATGGCTGTAGCAAGCGTTCAACACGTTCGCCGCGTAGACAACTACGCAGCCATTCAGACTCTCACCGATCTGGAAGTCCAGGTGGGTGACAGCGTCATCGTTGCATCGGTAGCAACCACAGGTTTTAACGCCACAGCTGTCGTAGTCAGCACCGAACCATATTTCCTTGAGGGCACAGACCAAGAGGGCTATTTGGTATTTGACTACGGTGATCCACGGCCTAACCAAATCATTTATGCCAACATAGGCGCAGACCTTGTTTACACAGCGGTCACAGCCGGCACGGTGACCTATACACAATCCGTCACTTGGATTGTTGCCGCGGATGTTTTGTCGTGGCTGGGTATTGACGTGGCGACGGCTAATGACACAGCGTTTGTGACGGTGTGTGTAAACGCCAGCAATGCTTGGTGTTATCGCAAGCGTCGTGAGGCTGGGTATATCGATTCAATGTCTACTGTGCCCAGCGCTGACGTCAAACTTGGCGCGGTCATGTATGCCGCCACGCTTTATCGTGAGCGTGGTTCGGTTGATTCGTTTGCGTCGTTTGACTCGATGGCTATCGGTGCTTCACCTAGCGCAACGCTGGGTCGTATTATGCAGCTGCTTGGCTGTGGTAGGGCGCAAGTCGCGTGACCGTGTCAGGCATTCTGTATGAGGCTGTAAACGCCTGCAAAACGGCCCTGACTGGGTTGGGTCTTGTGCCGATTACTGATCCGCGTAATGCTCGCCCGCTTTCCGTTCTTATCGAGTTGCCCACTGTCACCGCGTTTACATACAACGTCGGTGACATTGAGCTGCGTCTCCGTGTCTTGGCTCCACCCCCCGGAAACCAAGACGCGGGTGACTATCTAATGACTATCGCTGACCAAATCATGAACAGCACCATTGCGGTGACTGACCTCAGACCTGGGCTGGCGACAGTGGGTGGGCAAGATTTGCCAACCTACGACCTAACCGTTGCCGTAGCCGTACGGCGTAACTAAAAGGAGCCCTCATGGCTACAACAACTTTCCTGTCCAATGCGACAATCAACATCACCCAGGGTGCAACATCCTATGACTTGTCAGATCAGGGCAACCAGTGCACATTGACTATCGGTCAAGACTCGCTCGAAATTACTGCATTCGGCGACACAGGCCACAAGTTCGCTGGCGGTCTGCAATCCGTTGACGTCAGTATCACATTCTTCTTGAGCTACGGCACAGGAGAAGTCGAGGCCGCGCTCGCAGCGATGGTCGGACAGGGCAGCACCACATTGGTCATCAGCCCATCCGGCACATCAGAAACAGCAAGCAACCCCGAGTACACCATCACAAACGCCATGCTTGCCAACTTCACCCCAATCAACTCAACCGTGGGTGAGATTGCGACCGTCACGGCCAACTGGGTGGGAGGCACTTGGGCACGCGACATCACACCGTAAACAAAATCAGTTAGGGAGAAACCATGAAACTGACACTTGCTGTCACTGAACGTGAAAACGTTTACACAGTCACCACCAACCTTGGCGTCATCGTCGCGTGGGAACGCAAGTTCAAGCGCAAAGCCTCACAGCTGGGCGACGGCATCGGCGTTGAAGATCTGGCGTTCATGGCGTGGGAGTGCTGTAAACAAAACAGCATTCCTGTGCCAGCCATCTTTGACGACTACGTCAAGCGTCTCGAGAACATTGAAGTGGTGGACAACGAACCTGTAAACCCTACGACCGAGGCACATACAACTACGCACTAGCTCTACTGTTAGTGCGCACAGGGTATTGGCCTCCTGACATACCATTTGACCTAGACACACTGGCGACAGTGCTAAAGGCCGCAGAAGACACAAAGGAGGGCTAATGCCATACACAGCAGACATGGACATAGTCGGCCTTCGTGACGCCATCCGTTCTCTTAACAAAATCGAGCCCGGTCTGCGTAAACAGTTTGTGGCTGACGCTCGACGTATCGCTCAGCCAGCGGTTGATTCCGTCCGTAGCAATTACCGCCAGGTGCCGTTGTCAGGTATGAACCGCAAATGGTCACAAAACGGTCGTCAGTTGTTTCCGTTTACAATCGCAAAAGCACAGCGTGGCGTCAGCGTCAAAGTAAACACGGATCGTCGCACAAACGCCACCATCGCCATCATCCAACGTGACCAGGCAGCTGCAATCTTTGAGACTGCAGGCCGTCGCAACGCCAACCCTCTCGAGCAGTCACTAGGCGAACTAGCACCCGGTCGCACACGCATTATCGGCCCCGCTGTTTACAGGGCGCGTCCATTGTTTGAGCGTGAGCTTCGTGACTCAATTTTGCGTGTGATGAAACGCGTACAAAAGGAACTGAACTAATGCTCTCAATACCCATTTCAACGACGTTCGCAGGCGACGGCATCAAGAAAGCCATCAAGTCGTTTAAGCAACTTGAGTCGGCGTCAGACAAGGTCAAGTTTGTACTAAAGTCGGGTGCTGTGGCTGGCGCTGCCGCGTTTGCCGCATTGGGTGCAGCTGCATACCAGGCAGGTCAGGCCCTGGTCGGTTTTGCCAAAATGGCTGCCAGTGACGAGAAAGGTCAGAAGCAGTTAGCGCTGTCTATTCGAGCGTCCACTAAAGCGACCGACGCTCAGATTGCCGCCACTGAGGATTGGATTGATACGACTCAGCGAGCTGTGGGTGTTGCTGATGATGAATTGCGCCCCGCTTACGCTCGCATTATCAGATCTACGCGTGATTTTGAGAAGGCTCAGCGTTTGCTTCGTTTGGCGCTTGACGTGAGCGCCGCCACTGGTAAGCCGTTGAAGACGGTGACCGAGGCACTAAGCAAGGCGTATGACGGTTCTAATGCGGCTATTACAAAGCTTGGGTTGGGTTATGACAAAGCCAAGTTGAAGGGTATGGCGTTTAGCGATATTCAGAAGGATCTTGAGAAGCGTTTTGGTGGTGCGGCGCTGGAAAATGCGAACTCATTTGAAGGTGTGATGGCTCGTTTTAACATCACGATGGATGAGTTGAAAGAGTCGCTGGGTTACGCGGTGCTGCCGTATTTGAAGAAACTTGCTGAATATGGCATTCAGATTGCTAATGCGTTTGGCAAGGGCGGTGTTGCTGGGGCTATGGCTGAGTTGAAGTTTATTTTGCAGACGTTGTTGTATGACGAGAACGGCGCATTAAACGCGGCGGGTCAGAACCTAAATGAATTAATTGGGAAAATGAACTTTCTTATTGAATCGTTTAACGCTGTAGGTCGCGCCGTGAGTTCCACCCCTGCCGGGTTCTTGGCGGAAAAGATTTCGGGCGTCGACTTTACTCCTACTTTTGGCACGGTCGCTCCGTTGGCAAGCAGTATTAACCCCGGCTCGCTTCGCGGTATACGCGGCCAGAACGCAGGTGTAAACGTCACCGTTCAGACAGGCATTGGTGACCCGGTACTCATCGGTCGTCAGGTTTATAACGCTGTTAACCAGTTTGAACGCCGAAACGGTGGACGCTAATGCCGTACCCCACACCGATTATTGAGATTGCGTTTGACGACGGCCCATACGTCGTTAGCCCCACATGGACTGACGTCACTAGCTATGTGCGCGAGTTCAGCACCTCACGCGGCGTCCCAGACGACTGGACATACCAGGCTGACGGCTCAGCAACAGTCACCCTTTCCAACCGCGACCGCCGCTTTGACCCTTTCAACACATCAGGGCCCTACTACGGCAAACTATTGCCACGCAGGCAAATCCGTATACGCGCCACAAGTGGCGGCACTACCTACGATGTGTTTCGTGGTTTCATTGCTGGCTGGCCACCTGAATGGACTGACGCAGGGTATGACTCGACTGTCACCTTGTCATGTTTTGATGCGTTGCAGCTACTCGGCTCGTCATCACTGCCAGCGGACTGGTCACGCGACTACATCCTGAGCCAATCGCCACGTCACTACTACCCCTGCGATGAACCAATCATTCCCTACGGCGGCACCACAACACTCCGCGACCTAGGCTCAATCCCGCTGACCATCACAGCCAGCACTACCGCTGTAAACACACAGCAACTAGCGACCGGTCTTCCAGGCAACGCCATCGCCGCCACTGAAACATCGGCAGGGACATCCACCTACGGCACGACAGCAACTAGCACTAACTTCAGTGTTTCTATGTGGGCCATCATGGACTCGGTTACCGCCACCACTGGCGGCACTGTCGGGTCATACGGTTGGGCTGTTGGCTGGAACCCTGACAACGGCAAATACGTCGTCACCATCCAAGACCAACCCGCAGGTTTAACCCGCACGTTTACAAGCGTTCAAACCTTTGACGGATCACAACCAGCTCACGTCGCGTTCTCATTCAACGTCACATCCAAGGCTTTGGTGTTGTATGTCGACGGTATTGTGGCGGCAACAACTAGCGCCACTGCTGGAGCCATCATTGTCATTATTGGGGAGAATGTGGCTCTTGGTACCGGTGCATACCAGCAAATCTGCGTGTGGACAGGCATCCTTGCCCAAGCGACCATTCAGACAATTATCAACTACTCGAAGGCTGTGTTTTCTGAGACGACTACGGCACGGTTTAACCGCATCATCGCTGAGACACCGTTTAGCGCCACCCTGACAAGCGCTCCAGCGTCACCCGCGTCAGCCGTGTTGGACATTACCGACGACGCCCCCACATCAGCATCCGAACTAGTCAAAGTTTCCAACAGCGAATACGCACCGCTATTTGTAAACAAAGCGGGCACCCTCACCCTGTACAGCCAAGGACAGATCCGCAGCCAAACAGCCAGCATTGTTAGCCAGGTCACCTACGGCAACGGCGGTGTCGCTATTGGGCCCGACGTACAGCTGCAATACGACGGTGACTCCATGCGAAACGTCGGCAACATCCAGATGAGTGGCGGCGGTGTTTACATTCAGACAAACAGCTCGAGTGTGACAACGTATGCCGAAGCGGAACAGTTTATTGATACTCAGGTTTCCACGCTGGCTGACGCTCAAGACATCGCCAACATTGTGACCGGCTGGGGCGGTCAGGTTTACGCCAAAGCGTCACCGGTGTCTGTTGTGTTGTCGCCTACGGGGTCGTGGGGGTCTACTTTGGCTCTCGAGTTGTTTGACCGTTTTACGCTGGCTGTGGCACCTAAGACTGGCAACGTAATTACGACGCCGATGTTGTTGAGCCGTGTCAGCCATTCCGCTACCCCTGAGCGTTGGGTTACGACGGTTGAAGGGTCGGCGCGTTGGGCGGCGGTTTTTATTGTTGGACAGTCCACCATTGGTGGCACGGATTTATTAGCGTAGGAGTGTTATGACCTATCCAGTTTTTGCCACAGGGGATCAGCTCCCAGCAAGTGACCTTAATGCCATTGGTTTGTGGCTTGTCAAAACCCAGACCGTTGGCACTGGCGTCACAAGCGTGACCGTAACGGGGGCGTTTTCGTCAACTTACGACAATTACAAAATTGTTTACACAAACGGCGCTGGTTCAGCAATTGCGTTGTTGTATTGCTACATGGGCAACGCAATTGGAACCGGGTACTACGCAACAAGACTTAGCGCCTCAATTGGTGGTGTAGCCAATTCAACGGGCGACAATAACACAACTGTTTGGCAATTTTTCAATGCAATAAACACAAATAACGCAACAACATCATTTGAATTGTTTCAGCCTTATCTAGCAAAACACACATTCGTGGCTGGTGATTATTTTGAAGCAAACGGTGCTTCTTCTACTTTTGGTCGGTATGTCGGCTACTTAGCGAACACAACTCAATACACCAGTTTTACTTTGCAAGCGCAAAGTCCACACACATTTTCAGGAGGAACTATTCGTGTCTATGGATACCGAAACTAAGCGTCCACTTATACAAATTGACGATCTAATCAGGGAGATGACTGACGAGGAGCTGGCCGCCTATGAGGCGCTACAGGCTGAATCATCTCCGTTACCTGATACCATTAGCAACCCTTCTTAGCGCGTTCATCGGCTCGGCTGTAAACGCCGACGGCGGACGTGCTTTTACCTGTGTAAACGGCGAAGAACGCTGGACAATGGTTCAGCCGCAACAACACGCCGACGCTGGACTATGGCCCACCTGGGCTGACTGTCTCGCATGGCGTAACGGCGACCCAGGAGCAGACTATGTCTGGTCATACGGGCAGACCGCCCCCACAACCACCACAGAAGCCCCTACAACGACCGTAGAGCCCACCACTACTACCGAGGCGACTACAACAACCACCGAGCCCCCAACGACCACAACAGAGGCTCCCACAACGACCACGACCACAACCGTGGCCGCCGCCACCACAACTACTCAAGCGGTGAGCAGTAGCACCATTCCCAGCACCACAAGCACAGCTGCGATACCGGTTGAAACAAGTACGTCAACTTTCATGACAACGACCGTACCTGAAACCACAACAACCACCACCGTGGCACCGCCGCCACTTGACCCGCGCATTGTCCAAGCGTCCAAGGTCATCACCGCACAACTTGCACCAGGGGTCAGCCCTGAGCAGGCGCAAACTGTATTAGTCATCAGCGTTGTCACCACAGCGTTGGCACCCATTCAAAGGATTAAGAAATGAAAGAGGAACTGAAAGCGTTACCGCTGACCTTGCTCGGGTCGTGGTATGTCGTCATCACACTTGGCGGGTCTACACGATCTGCAGCAATTTACGGCACAGCTGTCGCACTTGTCTTACACTTACTGTTAGCCATCTTTATGGAGGATTCAGAATGAAACTCACCACCGTTATTGCCCGCATACTTGCCGTGTTCGGCACGTCAGCCCTGTCCGCTCTCGCGGGTGGAGCCATCCTTGGCGTAGATCTTGCCAAAGCCGCAGGCATGGCAGGGTTTATGGCAACCGCCACCGTGCTCGAGAAAGTGCTTCGCGCCTACTACGAAGACGGCGTCCTCACCAAAGAAGAACTCGATTCAGCGCTCGGCGGCAAAAAATAATGCCCCGCAAATACCCCTTTTACCCAGCGTGGAACGGCAAAAAAGCCAGCCCTGTCGTCGAGTGGTTCGTCAAAGCCATGCACAACCGCTGGAAATTCACCAACCTAGGCATCTACGCAAACCGCACAATGCGCGGATCAGAAA
>OGVQ01000170.1_pt1 | contig 9179 bp, 11 predicted proteins | sample 1575801 | NCBI WGS metagenome assembly OGVQ01 (sample SAMN07581550, study PRJEB24739) | freshwater metagenome | place: Singapore | collected 2015-04 | reverse complement strand
ATCTAGCAAAAATTTACTGGAAAGATGTTTTTTGGAACGGGTCTTATTTTGTTGCTAGTTGTGGTGGAGTAACTATCTCAACGTTACGAAAATATATTGAAAATCAAAATTCACCGGCAGAATAAGAGAGTGTTCGTTTCCTCCATGTTCCCTTCTCTCGTGCTACGCACATTAGTCAGAGAACTGTCGTCAACTCACGCGCCATTCATCCTACGCTCCTAAGAGTGAGCGTGGGGCTTCTGTCGGGAAAGCTAAAAATCCCAATATATAGGAGTTAAAAAAATGCTTCCGATTGATAAATGTGTGGTTTGTAATGGCAACTTATTAGAAATTAAAGTAACGGAAATTGTCAAAGGTGGTGGTAATACCGCAACACTACAAGTAAATGCTTTAGTTTGTCAAAATTGTGGCGAACGTTTTTATCATGTAGATACAATCAGAAAATTTGAAAATATTAAACTGAAATTAGAAAGAAAAGAAACTCAAGACTTAATTTCAGTAGGACAATCTTTTGAGGTTGCATGATAACCATAGATCCCCGACTTCTTGAAGAAGTCGGGGATCTGCTTACTTACACTCAAGATAACATACAACCCACCTTCGGTGCCCCTGGTGTCACAATTGGTAATTATGGCTAACGCCACGCTCCGCTATCGGATTTTTGAATACCTTAAAGGATAATTTTTATACAAAAATTGGGAAATTTCAGATGGCGATAGCGAAGCGCTGCTGCAAGCAGTTCGCCAGTCCCAAATCTCCAAACGACCAATTTTCGTTGTGTGATAGTTTAGGGTGCGGAAGGTGGGATACAAGCATAAATTTTAATTGCTGAAAAAGCCTTTTGGATCTTTTGCTTCCCAACCGAGGGAACCATTAGAACGCATTTCAAAATGTAGATGGGGTTGAGTAGATGTTGGTTGTCCACTTGTACCAACTGTTCCCAAAATATCACCTTGATTCACCTTTTGACCGAGGGGAACTTTAATACTGTCAAGTTGGGCATAACGGCTTTGTAATCCGTCTGCATGGTTGATAATGACTAATTTGCCATAGCTACCCTGTTCTTTCGCAAAGACGACAATTCCAGGGGCGATCGCTTGTACGGAACTACCTACAGGCGCTAATAAATCTACACCACTATGAAAAAATACATCCCCCGTAGTTGGATGAATTTGCCAACCATAGGATAAGCCTACGTTTGCTGTATTTGGCAAAGGATAGCCACTAATGTTAGCAGTAGACTGACTAGGTGTAGTAGCAGAAACCATTTGCGGTTGAGTCGCTACCCCCGGTAGTACAGGCAAAAAGACAAATTTAGGCTTTTTCTGACAACCGTTAATTTCAAATACCGTATCTGGGCGAACTTTATATTTAGATGCGATTTGTCGCCAGGTTTGATTGCCAGTAACTTCGACCACAATACCATTAAAAGGGAGAATTTGTAGTTCTGTGCCTGGTGTTACCATCCCATTTTTCACAGATGGATTAATACCGATAATAGTTTCTGGTGCTAGGTTATAGCGATTAGCTATAGATCCTAAGGTTTCACCAGGATTCACTTGATGCCTTTGAATGCGAGCTAAAGCGGGAATTGGACAACTACCTGGACTAGCATTAGCACTTTCTAACTGTGGGATTGTGGATAATAAACTCAAAGTGCTAAATAAGCTTAAAAAACATAGTGAACGATAGGAAAATTTCATATCAACAAATCCAGAAATCGCTAATTTTTAGATTTTAGTGGGGAAATCATAAAGATAGGATAAAATTTTTCCCTTCTTTTTTCACTATGTATTTTGATGACATTGATGATCAAATCTCAGTCGTAAATGTGATCCCCGTAAATAATGATAAATTTCGTCATCTAGATGTTAAATAATCTGTTCACTAAACGTTTGTTTGACTACACTAAAGAAATGAGGAAAAGCCGTTCTTGAGAGCCATTATTATTAATTATTATGAAGGTATCCTGGAAGCAACTGTGTGTTTATCTGTGTTTGGTAGTCATGGGTGGGGGTGTGGGTGTATTTGCTAGTCGTTATTTTTGGACACACCATCTTGCATTTCAAGAGTTAAAAAATGTTGCCGTAGCTTTACCAACAGATGTAGTTGTTCCTGCACCTGTGAATGGAACTATTAACTCTGGTGACGGTGATAATGTCAATTTTATTGCCACTGCGGTAGGTAAGGTTGGGCCAGCAGTAGTCAGAATTAATGCTATTCGGAAAGTTTACGATCCGGTAGCTGAATTTTGGAAAAATCCCGTGTTTCATAATCTCTGGAAAAAACATGAACCAGCAATGCCTTCAGAAAAAATTGAGCGCGGTACGGGTTCAGGATTTATCCTCAGTGAAGATGGCAGGTTATTAACTAATGCTCATGTGGTGGCAGATACGGATACAGTTCAAGTGACTCTCAAAGATGGGCGGACTTTTGAGGGGAAGGTGGTGGGAATTGATAATGTCACAGATATTGCCGCAGTCAAAATTTCTGCCCATAAACTGCCAACGGTAAGGTTAGGTAATTCACAAAATTTAATTCCTGGTCAATGGGCGATCGCTATTGGTAATCCTTTAGGCTTAGATAATACTGTCACCATTGGTATCATCAGTGCTACAGATAGAACCAGCGCCCAAGTCGGCGTTCCTGGTAAGCGGGTGAGTTTTATCCAAACAGATGCAGCCATTAACCCCGGCAACTCTGGTGGACCCCTTTTAAATGCTCAAGGACAGGTTATTGGTGTCAATACGGCTATTCGTGCCGATGCCCAAGGACTCGGTTTTGCTATCCCTATTGAAACCGCTTTTCGTGTTGCTAATGAATTATTTACCACAGGAGAAGCGGCTCACCCCTTCTTAGGAATTGAGATGGTAGATATTTCTGCAACCACAAAACAGCAACTCGCCCAAGAAAATAAAATCAACATTCAGCCAGATGTGGGCATTGCGATTAAAAAAGTCGTGGAAAATTCACCAGCACAGACAGAGGGACTGCTTCCTGGTGACGTGATTCAAAAAATTAATGGTAAACCAATTAAAATTGAAGCTCAAGTTCACAAAATAGTTGAATCCAGTACCGTGGGCGATATTCTCACTATAGAAGTTAACCGCAATGGCAAAATTCAGGTTTTTAAGATCCGTTCGGGAAAACGTCCTCAGTAATAGGTGACAGCAAGAAGAAGGCAGGGGAGCAGGGGAGAGAATTTCTTCTTTTTTATTTCTTCCTCCTGAACTCCTGATCGCGTTCACGTCGTGTGCTGAAGGCATAGCGTGGCCTTAGCCATACTCCTGAACTCCTGATAACTATTGATTAGATAAATGTTCCAATTGCATCCTCTGTTCCATTTGGCGGAGAAAATAACCTGTCATCATTGCCGATGCCAGTAGTCCCGCCAGATTATCCCGGTCTGTTGTAATTTGTACGTTAAAATGCTCTGATGGCATTATGCCCACCAGTCCTTGGACATTCTGGGAAATAATTTGTTTAATTTCCGGGCTGACAGATTGGGCGACACGGGCTAACACTTCGGGAGATTGATGCTGTAAATATTTAAGTAATTGATTTGGGTTTTCCCCAAAGCGATCATTCAGAAGTTGATTAGGGTGTTGCTCAGAATCGTCATGCAAAAAATCAGGATCAAACACCATTGGCGATTTATATTAGCTTAATTGCTAATTCTACTCTAAACCATATCTATAGGGTAGCGTATTTTCTCAGGGAATGGGAAATAGGTAAGGGGAAAAGGGGAGGGGGCAGGGGAGGGAGTTTTTCAGTTTTCAGTTGTTTCCTGTTCTGGTTGCAGTCCTTCTAATTCCAGTTCTAGTTGTTGTTCTTTTTCTGGTGTAGTCAAAATTTGTGGGAGTTGTTCGATTTGAAAATATTGATGAAATTTTGGTGTTATTTGCAGTGCGTAGGAGCGAGAATCATTATCGCGGCGTTTGCGAACAAAGCCAGATTCTACTAGTTCCTGAACGTGCTGATAAGCCCCAGAACCTCGTAAATTAATTAATTCACTTTGCAATATGGGATTATGGAGGGCGATCGCTGCTAATGTTCTTAAAGCACCCACACCTAATTCTACTGGTATCATTGCTTGTACTAAATCATGAAAATCCGACCGCAGTTGTAAACTATAACCGGTTCGAGTTTCTATCACTTCCAACGCCGTATCTCGACGGGAATAATTTTCCATCAGTTCAATAATTCCTTCTTCTGCTGTGAAGCGATCGCACGCCGCATATTCAGCAATTTCACTGATAGATAACGGTTTACCCTTTAAATAAAGAATCGCTTCTATTTTGCTGGCTATAGGTATATTCTTAGACATTCGAGATTTTAGATTTTAGATTGATCATCACAAAATTCTTCCCCTTATTCCCCTGCTTCTTATCTGTGACTCAAGATAAATTCTGCGATCGCTAAATCTTGAGGAGTGGTAATTTTTAAATTAGTCTCTTCTCCTGGAACTATCCTCACCTCAATGCCACATTTTTCAAACAAAGCTGCATCATCAGTCACTTCCCAGCCTTGACGCACTCCTTCAGCATGACATTGTTTGAGTAATTTAACATCAAACCCTTGAGGTGTTTGGGCTGCCCAAAGTTGTTGTCGGTCTGGTGTGCTGGTAATTATGCCATTATTGTCAACAATTTTAATAGTATCTTTAACAGAGATGGCGGCTATTAAGCCAGAACAATCAAGAATTGCCTCCGAACAAGCATTAAATAAACCCGGTGTTGCTAAACATCGAGCGCCATCATGAATCAATACTTGTTTAGCTGTATCCGGTAATGCTAGTAAACCGTTATAAACCGACTCCTGACGGGTAGAACCACCAGCAATAAATTCAATTGTTTTTTTCAGTTTTAAATCAGCGATAATGGAATTGAAATCTTCCCAGTCACTAGGTTGAGAAACAATTCCTATCCAACTAATGGAATTTGCTGCTTCTGCTGCTAACAAAGTCCAAGCAATCAAAGGTTTTGAATGTACCTCTAACAAAAGTTTATTACGATCAGCGCCCATTCTTTTGCCACTACCGGCTGCGGGAATTAGTAAATGCACAACTTTCCTTAATTGTTAACTAAAGTGAAAATAAATTCAAAGTTCAAAAACTTATGAACTGCTGAATTCCTATATGCTTTTAAAATATATAACCATAAGCGTCAATAAAAATTATGCGTGTAGTAGCCCTTGTACCTGGTTCAATTGATAACCAAATTCTTTTTTTTGCAACCCTTGACGATCTCAAGCGTTATTATCCCCAAGCCCAGATAGATGTCATTGTCGAACCCCAGTCAAAGGCTGCTTACCGACTCAGCAAGTCAGTGAATGATGTCTTCACCTTTGATTATAAAGATCGTAATAGTCTAGCTGATTGGGGTAACTTAGTGGGCATGATCCGCGATCGGGAATATGATATCTCTATTATGGTGGGTCAAAGCTGGTTAGTAGGTTTGTTAATGTGGCTAACTGGAATTCCTGTACGCATAGGCTATAAAGGTCAAGGTACAGTTTTTCTAACAAATGTAATCACGCCCAAACTATCACAGTATGCGGCGAAGATGTACCATGACTTACTAGAACCTTTAAAAATTGATACTCCTTGTCCACCCCTATCTGTTAATTTGTCTAAAGTAGATATTGAATGGGCGCAAGCAGAACAAATAAGATTAGCAGTAAATGAAACTGGATTTATTCTCATTAATACTGGTGGAGCTACAGATACAACTTATCCCTTAGCTAGTTGGCAAGAAATTATTACAGCTTGTCAGCAAAAACAACCAGATTTACCTATTGTTGTCATTAAAGAACCCAATAGTCAGGATTTTGTCAAATCACTTTTAGAAGTTTGTCCCCAGCTTAAAGTTACTGCTTCAGATAATATTGGCAGATTAGCCGCCATCATTGGGGGTGCTAGTTTAATGTTATCGGTGGAAAATAGCCTCTTACAACTAAGTGTAGCCGTAGAAACATATACAATTGCTTTGTTAAATTCTGCTGATGCTGAAAAATTATTACCCATCAGTGAGAAAGTTTTAACGATTACTTCACCTACAGGAAAAATAGCAGATATTTCACCCCAAATAGTATTAGAAAAAATTTGGGGTGGTTGACTTTCAGAGGATATCTGAAAAGTATTAGGAGACTTCCAATTAAAAAATACCCAAGATTTTCTTGTGGTGCGGGCCGAAAAGCCCGCTAAATGTGTACCTCCTATCTTCAGAAACCTTAAAATAAAGGCACTGGAGACGGATATCATAGAAGCCCGCTAAATGTGTACCTCCTATCTTCAGAAACTGCTGTAAGTTTTATTAAGTTGCCGCCAAAGTAACAATAAAGTGGTACATTAATTTCAGTTTTAAATATTCTGAGTTCTATTTATATGTTTACTAGAATCCGTCGGCTTGTAGGTCAATTTTTCAATAATTCTCGCAGGGTGAATAATGAACCACTGAATAAGGTGAGTTTAATTGTCATTATTTTAGTAGACATTTTGATTTTAATCAACGTTTTTACGGGTTTAGGTAATATTAGTGAATGGCATCTTAGCCCCTATCAAGCTTATCCATGTTATTCCGAATGGGACGGTTATAAAACACAGACTAATAAAAATAAAGATTATGAATTTCTAAGAACCTCACTACTTTCTAGTAATAATGGACAAAGCATTAAACAAAGATATCAAGATGTAGAAGTTGGACATTTAGGTAAGGTTTCGCCAATATGTTTAAGCTATGGTGAATCTAAAGATAAACTAAATAATCCGCAAAATCAGAAACTTCTCACAACGATAGATCAAACCCAAAATAACATTAGTAGTCTGCAATCAACAAATAGTACAATTCGTCAGCAATATGATTCCACCTTGTTAGAAAAAGCTGCTGGACAGTCTTCAAAAAATTCTATTAATCAAGTGCGGGCAGAAAAAGCTAAACAGGAGTTAGAAGCAAATAACCAGAAGATTGCCAATCTAAAATCAGAACTTTCTAGCTTACAGAATCAACTTTTAACAAAACCAGAAAGTATTGCTCTTCTCTCTTTTATTAATGATACGAATAACTTTAATGAATTACAAAAAGGCTATGAAGATGCTTCGTTTTGGTATCCTAGTATTCAATTAGTTTTTCAGTCTATCTTTTTACTACCACTAATTTCAATCGCGTTATTAGTCAATAATTTCAGTCACCAGAAAAATTATGGTTTAATAGCCTTAATTAGCTGGCACTTATTGGTAATATTTTTAATCCCACTGATTCTGAAAATATTCCAATTTATGCAAATTGGAGTGATATTTCAATTTCTCTTTAATATCATTAGCCTTCTGTTTGGTGGGTTAGTTTTCCTCATTAGTTATGCCTATATTTTGCTAATTCCTGTAGTTGGCTTTGGGATGATTAAATTCTTCCAAACTGTTGTATTTAATCCTAAAGTTCAAGCATTTAGCAGAATTCAAAAATCACGGTGTATTCGCTGTGCTAAAAAAATCCGTCCCCAAGATAGCTACTGTCCCCACTGCGGTTATTATCAATATATTGAATGTCACAATTGCCATGAGTTAACTTATAAAGAATTACCTTATTGTCATCATTGTGGTGCTGATCAAAACTCTCCTACTTCACGGTAAAATTGTCTCAGGTAGGCAATGTCTACCCTAATTGATTTTTTTAATATGGTTGAAATCCCGATTTTCCCCTACTTTTATTATGTTTTGGGTAAGTCCTGGCAATATAAGAAAGTTAGCAAAATTAAACTTAGGGACATATTTCTATGTCTATTTATTGGCTATGATAGAATTATTGATCTAAATTCTAGGCAAACAATTATGTCATCTATTACCAATGTCACTGAAGCGACATTTAAGCAAGAGGTATTAGAAAGCACAATTCCTGTTTTGGTTGATTTTTGGGCCCCTTGGTGTGGCCCTTGTCGAATATTGTCTCCTGTGGTGGAAGAGGTAGCGGCAGAATATGACGGACAAGTAAAGGTGGTTAAATTAAATACAGATCAAAATCCTACTGTCGCTAGTCATTATGGTATTCGCAGTATCCCAACTGTGATGGTTTTTAAGGGCGGACGACAAATTAATACTGTTGTTGGGGCTGTGCCTAAAACTACTTTATCGGCTGCTTTAGATAAGTATGTGGCTTCTAAGGCATAGTTTATGATATGGGAATTTCTCTGGTAAATCTGTTTTTTATGCGCGGGTGGGTGGCTGTAAAAAACCCCGGTTGTAAAAAAATGGCTGAAACGACTTCTCTGCAAGGTTTTTATGCCTTTTTTGTTACTCAACCACCCGCGCACCTTATACAGCAAAGGTTTCGGCTATTTTGCCTCTTGACACAATTTCTGAAATGGACTATTATAATATCATCCGCGCAACCGAACCTTGAAAACCAAATATATATAGGCTTTCAGCACCCCGCTATTGCAATTTCTACTACTCCCTATTAGGGATTGAAACCAAAAGCCGTAAATCCTTCTTTTTGGAAACTCAATTGCAATTTCTACTACTCCCTATTAGGGATTGAAACTTTATTTCTTTGGCGATAGCAGCTACTTCGTCACCGCAGATTGCAATTTCTACTACTCCCTATTAGGGATTGAAACTAAAACTCAACAGCAATTAGCTGAAGAATTAATATCATTGCAATTTCTACTACTCCCTATTAGGGATTGAAACAATTAGATTTGTGATGATATTCATAATGTATGTTTTGAATTGCAATTTCTACTACTCCCTATTAGGGATTGAAACGTCAATCTTTACCATTAGACTCAAGCGATCTGAAGGTAAAATTGCAATTTCTACTACTCCCTATTAGGGATTGAAACTCTTGATTGACTATAAGAAATGGAAAGGGCAGATTATTGCAATTTCTACTACTCCCTATTAGGGATTGAAACATTGTCTCTAGTCGCACTCCTAACTCGTACACCAATTGCAATTTCTACTACTCCCTATTAGGGATTGAAACTTTGACATTATTCCCAATGGGAAAAATCTAAAAAATTGCAATTTCTACTACTCCCTATTAGGGATTGAAACTGCGGGGTTTCTCAAGGGACTCTTAGCGAGTGGCAGTCAGAAATTGCAATTTCTACTACTCCCTATTAGGGATTGAAACTGTCCATTGGAATTTTTTAGTGCTTGTTCATAGGCATATCGTGACTAGGAA
>OGVQ01000169.1_pt1 | contig 9404 bp, 1 predicted proteins | sample 1575801 | NCBI WGS metagenome assembly OGVQ01 (sample SAMN07581550, study PRJEB24739) | freshwater metagenome | place: Singapore | collected 2015-04 | reverse complement strand
GTTTCCCAGTCACGATATCGTGTGTAGCTGAGCTTGGTAAACAAGGATAGTACTTAAACGCTGTGTAGAAGGGTACTTGTACATTCAATCCTGCCTGAGTTCTTTGGTTTGTCAACGTGGACCCAGTAATGCCTGACTCCGAATTGATAAAGAAGAATGATGCTGCTTGCGATGCGGATGAATATGCTTGAGAGTAAGCATTATATCCATACGTGTACGCGGCATCGTCTCCCATGCGGTACACACGTAGATGTGAAACAGCCGCACTATTGTCGACATTGAAGCTCCAATTAATGGAACCCCGATATCCTAGGTAGCAATTTGAAATCATTGAAAGTGGGTGGTTATAGGCCCAGTTATACTTAAAGGTGGTTGTTGTTGCGACCAATCCTTTGGCTTGATCGATACCGTATGGATCATATCCATACATAAGGGGCGTCTGATTAAACAACAAAATTTGTGCATTAATTTGATTAGCTAAGATAGATTGCAATGTTTGTACTCTATTTAAACACATGCGCTGCATTAACTGTCGCAATGATACAACTCTTTCCCCAAAGTTGACATGATATTGTGAAGGATTACTTTTGTTATATGGTCCAAGAACAATTTCAGAGCTTTGGATTGGAAATAACGACATACTATCATAGTTTTGCCAACGGCGTGGCACAGCCAATTCAAAGTCATCAGCACATTTGGCAAACACCAAAACATTGATAGTTGATGATAGAATGGGGGCAGTCAACGTAGTGACCACTCGAACTGTCAACGCACCATTAAAGAAGTTGGGTTGGTTAATAAACGAGAAACTACTCGTTTGCCAAACATTAGATAACAATAATGCCGGATTTGACGTCTGTTGGAAGGTCGCCCCCTGCATGTATGGGATGGTAACTTCCACATCTGCATCTGGCTCAATATCCAATATAGTATTGAAAATGGCATTGGTTCCTGTCGCATCGGCTACAAGGTTATTGGACCCCTGCCCAGAGGGATCATAGCTAATAATAATACGACCCTTATGAAAGCAGGATGCAACAACTTTAAACCTTAGTTTTATGCCACCACGCCAGAATTGAAAGAAACCAGCTCCATAAGACATTGGTGAGGCATATACTGCCTTAGTTGTAGCGTTATACGCATACATCTGTGGCGTAACCGCGGTGTTAAACAAAACGTCATCAATTGCATTCGTGGTTGAAAACGTAAAGCTTGTTATAAAGCTTTCCTTAGCACAAAATTTAGAAATAACCAAATCATCAGACTCACAACCACCAACATCTTGAGCGTTAATACTCAATTCGTTTTTGGGATCGAGTGTCAACTTGTCATACGGGTACTTTTGATCTGTACCGGCTAGTAAAGGAAAAGCATTAGGTCGGTATGGGTCAGTCTCCTTCAAATTTGGAGTGTTTGAAAAGCCAAAAATTGAAGCAATTCTTGACACTGCACCAGCACCAATAGCTGTAGCACGGGCGAATCTTCCAATAACTGGGACATTCTCTAGCTTGCCAGCAACGTTTGCAACAGCAGACGCTGGGCCTGAGATAGGCCCAAGACTATATTCATCAGATTGCAACGCCAAACCAATCGACGCTCCTTCAAGATGGACATCCGTTGCCCATGCGAATACCTGGATACTAACACCTGTTCCAGAAACACCATTTGCACTCGCAAGTTGAGAATACACGGTAAAGAACAATCTACCGAGACGTTGAACATCCGTAGCTGATTGCACATTAACGTAATTCTTACAATAAAGCCATGGTAATTCAATCTCCCCAGCTTTGTTACAATGTGGTAAAATCCACACATGATCTAGCTGAGAATATTGTACTAAATGTCTATTTCCACTATCAGTTGCAGGCTGTTTGATGAGATACCCTCCCATTGGGATATATCCTAACATAGCAGCCCCAAAATAGAAGGGAGATGCATTAACAACAACTTTAACGTGTAGCTTACATGACAACCATGAAAAATTATTCAACTTATATTTCACCTTAGCGTTATTTAAAAAAGTATACCAAGGGTCAATGAGTGTAATATTTCCAACTGTGTCTGATTCATTCCATGTGGCACTCCAGATACGGACAGGACGCTTCAGAAAATTCTCCAAATCAGCCTGTTCGGTTGTGGAAAAATGGTAAATATCCGCTCCTATATTTGGAGTTGTATCCACTTGATCACCCTCATTTGTGTCAATGAACGTGGTTGTTTGAACCTGAATTTGCGAAGCAGCTGCTGCTTCAACAATCGGTGTAACTTCTTCATCCATTTGCACACTCATGTGTGCATCGGGCAATGCGCCCGCAGTGTGCGCAGCCAGTCGACCAAAAACATGTGGAAACCGAGCCACCAGAGCATCTACTATGGATTGCTCTTGGGCCGGAGTCAAAATGTCTAAACCATGACCAGACTCATGAATCAAGTGCAGTTTTGTTAATAAGAATTTTTTGTACGAAACATACTGTCCCTTAATCCATGTCATCCGGACTAATTGGCCTAACTGTTTGTCAGTTAAGCCCAAGAGTTCCGAGTGCTCATCAACAAGCTCGCTCATTTGAACTTCAAGATAAGCTAGGTCATCTACTGTGTCGGAGGTGCAACACTGGCTAAAAATATTAAAATTAATTTTGCTGGGCTTTCTATGGACACTGGCTGTCTGCCCAGACTCACCAGTGTTAAGCTCGGTTCTTGATGCTCCACCAACATCAGAACACAAGGCATGTTCTTTCGAGGTCCGCTCAGGTGAAGATTCATCTTCTGCCCACTCTTCGTCTGTCGTCACCGAACTAATTAAGGACAGATCGACAGTAACTGCATCAGAAGGAGTGATTTCGGTTTTGGGCGTACAAATGGAACAATTTCTTATTCCACGTTCCTGCTCCATGATGTTCACTCGAACACCATTAGAATTAAAATAATGTGCATATTTGTGGTCGGAGTGCTTCCAAAAAGTACTCACCAAATCATTCCAGGTGGGAATTGGCTTTGAATCCATATAAGGGTGCAACTCGCACTCATCTACCACCGACAAGAGCATCCTACGTTTCTCTTCAAAAATTTCTTTACCATAAAAGAAATACTCACGGATAGCGGATCCTATGATATCCACCGCTTGCTCCTCAGCACAAACCGATTTTGATTTAACATTAACAGTTAACATTTTCTCAATAGATTCGTGAGCCAACGGAGCAACATACACCCCAAGAAGAGGATCAAATCGGAACGATCGCTTTAAAAAAGTAATCTCCCATATGGATAAATATGGCTTGGATTTAGTGTCTTTGGCACCAGTTGTAAACTTAATACCCATAGCAGTGAATGCTTCTGTTATGCTTAAATGATTAAACCAGGGAATATCTTTACTTACATTTCCAATTAAATCATCTCCATAGAAAAGCATATGGACCTTGTCTGTGAAATCGTCACAATCACCTTTGGGATTCAAAAGACAATACACGATACGCATAAGCAATTTATTGATAATAGTATTCACGTATGTTGTCATGCCAAACCCAGATGGCATGATGCCACGAATCATTTGATACAAATCATTTGAAACTTTTACGATTGCGTAGAAAGCATCCTCCATTAAAGTCTGTATAGCTAATAAGGCCCAATCCGGATATCCAGCGGCCTTACACAATTGAACAATGAACCAAGTGGCTTCCCATAGCAGCTCAGCAAATTGCACAACATCAAAGTCTCCGAAGTCTCCATCGAAGTTCGTGTCTTCACCGAAGTGCGTCATATACAAATACATTTCTGTCCACTCCGTGCTCTGGCAAACCACACCTATGGCACTCTCCAATTCTTGCTTAAAGGTTTGAATCAAGCGTGCAAAACTTCCTAATAATTTCCTCGTGCAAAATGTTGGTGCCATAGAACTCGCCATAAAATATCTTGTTTTATGGGCGGCGATCTTCTCAAATGATCTAGCCTCATCCTTGGGACTTCCGGAAAATATCTGCATAGGGCGAATGCCATGACAACACAATTTCCAAAATTTCTCAATTTCACACATGACCTCATCTGACATAGTGAATGGATTCATATATCCATCTCTGGGATCCTGATCAATCTTGAATTTACGCTTCGTAGTATTATAGGGATGCCCCATACTCGTCCTTGTATTAATAGCATCAACATAAGAAACGCCAGGAGCACCACACATTGCTGTATCGTTATCATAAATTTCTAACATATTAATGTCCTCACCAATTATGTTTAGCGTCTCTTGTAACATAGTTCTCACTACATACTTCATAAGACGTGGACAAATATTTGGTTTTGGTTTCATCAACTTGAGCGTAGCCACTCGAACTGGTTCCCATCCCCTCATGGAGGGAGCTCCATACTTAACAGTATAACCTCGCTTTAACATCGCAGCCTGGATAAACGTTGGCCCAACAAGTGATTTAGAATTGGCTCTAAAACCCTCAATTGATCCATAGATAATGGCTTGTCCACGTTCTATAAATCTAAGAGCTGATTTTGGATGTAATGAGCCTAAGGTATGATTCGTTGATGGCGCATTAAGCACTATCTCTCCAGCTTGAACATCCAAATGACCAAATTGTTTAATGAGATTTTGTAGACGCGTTTTAGTGGTGTGTATACACGCCACGCGTCCTCCTGCTCCTGCTACATGTATACCAACAATGACAGGTCCATAATAGGTCTGCATTAAATACAATGAACCACACGAACCCTGTTCCGTTGGTTGATCAACGTGAGCTAACCACGCTGTAAATGAAGTATTTAGATGGACATTATAGTATTCATCGACACGACGCATAGCTTTAAGCTCCTGCGTTTTCATAGCACCATAGCAATCACGAGAAACTATGATGCCGTTATGGCACCCATTCACGGTTTCGGATGCAAATAAATCCAAAAAATTGGCAAATGGTGGTATGCCCGTGACATGAATGAGAGCTAGATCACAATTTCCATCAAACTTGACATTACACAACGCTATTCTTAATCCCTCAATATTACGATTGACTCCATCTACTTGTTGACCCCACGTAACTGACATAACAAAGTCACAATCGGGCACCATATGGGCGTTACACAAGATGTAATGCGATGCAACCGCAAAACCACTGGCCTTACGGACAATCATATTTCCATCACGTGGGAATTGGAACCATAGATGTAAACAATTTGATGAAAGTCTATCAATTATTTCCTGTTGGGACATACCTTTCCAAGATTTTGACGTGTTATGAAAGTCCAGTGCAGTCAACTCCACATCTTCCTTGTACCACACTGGTGGCCGTTCATTGGGTCTAGCCTGAGGTCGGACACCAGTTTCTAAGGTATTGGGAATATCGGCTTGTAGAACTTGAGGAAGTTCGGGATCTAGAATCTGTTTCATATCTTTTCTGTATTTTTCCATTTCTTCAGCCACAGCGGCTTGCAGGGCTTTCTGAAACTCTTCTTCTTTTTCCCTAACCTTATTTACAAGTTCGTCACTCTTATGAGCAACAACCACCTCACAAACTGTGTCGGTTAGTGACACTCCGGCTTTAAAAGTATCCTCACCCGCAAGTACTTTCTTTACTTTCTCTGAATGATTCCGTTTCTGAATTTCAGGCTTTCCAAGTTGATACAATTTAAGACCGATCCCAGCTACTAACATCAACGACGCAGCGTTTATTGCAAGGCGTGCCAATTTTGCATTGATACCGAGGCTTTCGGCAACTCGTGCACCAACATACCCAACTAATTTACGGTGAAAATGCTTACCATAACGTAATCTCAAGTACATCATAACGACATATCGTTGAAATCGAGCCCATACATTCACTGTACCATTCGAATATAACTCAACAAAGGTTTGATAAACGAAATATCTAACAAACCAGGCACAAAGAATACTTGGAATGGAAAACACTGTCAAACTAAAGCCCAATACACACATGTGCGTTAAAATGCTCCATTTTGAAATGGTCCACCATTCTTCAACTTCACGATCCGCTGCAATATGTTGCGCGTCTAAATTGGTAAATGTCGTTGGATTCCGACTCCAATATTCAGCAGCAATCTGCAGGTGACAATGAAGTTCTGCCGGAGACATAACTTGCCCTAATTGCTTAAATGTGAGGAAAGTAGTTTCAAGAGTTCCGGTTTGAAAACACATGTTGGCGGCAGCTACATAAGTCAGTAGTGATTCAGGTATGTTTCCTAATTCGTTGTGAAAATCACAAATTGTAATTACTAGGGAACGCAAAGTGGACAACGACATAGTTGACATTTGAACATTACAAACACAGGCGTCACGGGGTTTAAGACAAAGCATACAACAAGTGCATTGACTTTTAATCTTGTAGCATCCCTTACACAAAATCACAGCCTCCATAGTTTTACACGAGTCCATCATATTTTCTTGAATTTGATCATGTTGTTTTGCTGTTTTGCAATACCATGTAACAAAATCATGAATATTAAAGAAACTTGTCTCTAATACAAACCGTGCTTTTTGACCACATTCCTTGTTCATATCAGTAATGTTTCCACCTGCCGATTCTATTCTGTGCACCTCAATGTGCCAATAATCTGGCAACTCACCCTCTTTTAAAACAGGAATTTTGTTAGAATCTATCATCACTGAATTTTCCTTACAATATTCCTTCTTGGGGGTTAGACGCAAGCAATATGGAAATCTACGCCGTGGTGCCAGCTCATTAACAAAAAATGCATGTGCATTTAAGTGTGGAACATTTGTTGATGCAACCACTTGCTTTGGAACTAGGGGAATCTTACCCTTGTCATCCAAGTGGGCTTGCGTCGTTAAAACTGGAGCATTGGTGCAAGCTTGCATTAAAAAAGCCAAGGATCCATCTATGTCAGTGCATTTGTCAGGCTTTCGAAACGAGACATCATCAATTAATATGGACCACTGTTCGGTTCGATATCCAGATAAATACTCATCAAATGGATTATAGGAATATTTGTATTCAGGCGCGTTTGGCAAATCAAAGGCTTTAGCATGAATTTGAAATAGCATCTCTTGAAATTGAGATTTTCCTATATGTGAACCACCAAAAATTAGCATAGCAAAAGGGGCTTTGCGTGTTTTCATCACACTTTGCTTAGATATCTGCATAGCACGAATTAAGAGTAGCTCACTATATATTTTTCTGATACTACTGACTTCATAATCGGACATTACCTTAGCGTGGCACAATATAGCTTTTCCTTGCTCAATAGCTTTAGTTAAATCCGCATTAAATTTCTCCACGGAATAATTTCGTGTACTTGCGCTTGCAAGTGTTTTTGACTGAGTTATCAATTCAGTGGTTAACTCATACCACTCTTCATAGCGCGCAGCGCTATGGAATATCTTGTCAAATTTACCCGTTGTGTAAATTTGTTGGCCTTGCTCACAAATGAAAACAATAGTTTCTATGAGTGAGTGTACAAAATCAACTCCCATATGGTGCTGATTCTTAATAGCTTGCGCCTGCACTGCATCATAGCCACAATTTTCAAATGTAAGCCCTGCAAACTCAAACAATGATAAACTCAAAGCATACATTAAAAATTTATAAAAAACTCTGTACAACTTAGATTTTTTTAATTTATCATAGTTATCCAAAAAATCCTTCATAGCAGATAATGGAGACGTATCGTCACCATCTGATTGCAAGGGGTACAATTGCGTAAAGAATGTCATAAGCTTCTCCTTAACTCTTTTGCCAAGCGTCATAAGCTTGTCAATATTTTTACGGCTCGTTAGAGGCTCATTAGTTCTCAGTTTCACGAACGTCGCAATTGCATGCAAACATTCCGTTCGTGTCGTTGACTTACACAAGTAGTAAGACAATATATAAACATCTTCTACTAGCTTGTGTATATAATCGAGGGAATCTTGATCTACTGGTTCTCTTTCCCGAACAACTCGCTCCGCAAAGGGTGACGCTCTGGCAAAAGCCTCACGCACCTCTTGTGGAAGTTCGTCTGGATTGAACTTTCCATCTTTCTTGCTGAAGCCGAACATTCGCCTGGCATAATCAGCATAACTCTCCTTCTTAAAATGTGCCATACTAGCACATAAGGGGCATCGTTCATCGATCTGAACACTTGCCCCACATTTGCGGCACGGTACAAGATCAAGCTCATCAACTTTCTCTTCGTTACCAAGACATGTAAAGAGCCCGTCTATATACTCTCGGGCTCTATCTTTAAACCTTCCGCTTGGTTTATTTTCTTTATTAATTGTAAAATCGCCATTCGCACTCGTACTTGATTGCCAGCTCGTACTTGTCATTTTGGAAAAAAGGGGTTTGGGTAAAACTTATTAAACTTCAAAACCATTTCCAATCTACAACTTAAGCATTTCACAAGTGTGTACATTGTATAATAAACATTTAACACATACAATAAAATGGCGTTATTATTGCATGCCGCAACTTAATATTCTCCGATAAAGTTTGATAACAATCTATGGTCTAAGAATCTTACAACGTGAGTGACCACATAGGACTTACAATCGCGGCCCAGGTTTCACTAATGAAACTCACATAGCTTTGCATCATATTTATCTTTAAATACCATTTGCTTTCGAATCTAGTTAAAACGGTCAACTAGACCTTTCGAACCCCCAAGTGCCGAATCATGACCGGACGATCCTGTGACTGGCTATCACAGTAACCTCATCCTACATTCTCATAGAGAATGATTGCTTCATATAGGGTCCACAGTTATCATGTTCAAAACACAATTTCCAAATTGTAAAAATATAGCCTCCATTAATAGACAGGAAACACAAAAATCTCGCATCACCTCTTTCATGATCACAAGAAATGTGCGCATGAGTTGATCTCATACATTATAGTTTCGCTAAATAGCGAATTTCACACGTGACGGATTTGCAGATTTTAGCACTGCAGAAACTGCATGCCCATGTCTGGCATGCTGACTCGAGTGATCAGTGGCACTCGATGCCTCGGCGTCTTGGACCTATAATCTGTAAAACAGCTCTCTTAGCCATCTGCCAGAATGGGGGATTGGCCCAAACCGCATAACAATCCCACCAACATCCTCAGATATTTGGTGGGGGAGGGGGTTTGTTAGGTGATTTATATCGCGCGCTCCTCAGCGCAAAAAGCCCTATCAGGTGGGCCACCTATCACGGACGTACTCTACTCCACTTACCCGTATAGTGTCAAGCCTGGTGTCAATAGGCTCACTAGAAATAACTTTAACTATAGCAAACATCCGTACGCATTCCTCAGGATCTTACGCAGAATGCTTACTAAAGAATACTTCACAAAGTTGAGATCCATACGTATCGTGACTGGGAAACAGATCGGAAGAGCACACGTCTGAACTCCAGTCACTCTCGCGCATCTCGTATGCCGTCTTCTGCTTGAAAAAAAAAAAACAAA
>OGVQ01000168.1_pt1 | contig 9700 bp, 12 predicted proteins | sample 1575801 | NCBI WGS metagenome assembly OGVQ01 (sample SAMN07581550, study PRJEB24739) | freshwater metagenome | place: Singapore | collected 2015-04 | reverse complement strand
TTTTTTTTTTCAAGCAGAAGACGGCATACGAGATGCGCGAGAGTGACTGGAGTTCAGACGTGTGCTCTTCCGATCTGTTTCCCAGTCACGATACTGAAGAGCCAATATATGCATAGTATTCCACACCCCCAATTAGCAATTTTCTCAGACCCCCCGCATTTTTTTATCCAAAGAAACAATGACTTAGAGAAACGGTGGAAATATTACCACCTCAATCGTGGAAAAAAAGAGGGGGTGGGGGCCTTATTTTTTGGCGGAAAGAGGGATATTTTTCTACGGAAACACACCCCCCTTCTGTTTTCTATACAAAAGGGGTGGGGGTATATATATGATTGAATTTTTAATTGTTCTTCTCTTATGGGAGTTAGATGCTTCCTACGGCTGGTGGGCGGTCTTTGTTTTGTTATTCCTTTACAAAGCCTACAACTACGTAATGCTGAGGCGCGCGGTGAAAAGACTTTCTTTGGAAATGGAAGAGGCGATTGACCGTGACCGAATTTGAGTTTATTGGGCTACTGTTTGTATTTGTCATCCTATGGACGCTCGTCTTATTTTGGATCGTGGACTGTTTTTATGACTGAGAAGCAAGCGTCTATCTATCGGTTTATAGATGAGTGGTGGAAGAAATACGGGTTCGCCCCGTCCATAGACGATATCATGCGGGCGACCAATGACAAAAGTCGGAGTTCTGTGCATCATGTCATTATTCGGCTCTGCGAGATGGGGATCTGTAAACGGGTTCCCGGCAAGAAGAGCGTTCGACCATCGTATATGAGGATTAGAGACGTAGTATGAAGACTTTAGAAGATCAAAAGACGGAAGCCTTAATTAAGATGTACACCCAAAAACCGCTGACGGATGTCCAGATTAGTGACGTATTTTTCCAAATGACGACTGAACGACCTGATGGCTCCAAAATGACCGCGGATGAAATGATGGTTGCCTTTGCACGGGCGATAGAAAAAGCCCACGGAATTGAATGAAATTAGAAGATATCCTAAAGTCGCTGCCTGACGTAGAAAAGTCCAGTTTTTTGGAGACGGCGCAGGAATACCTAGACTCCCTAAAACGGGAGAAAGGGCAAAAGAACTTTTTGGAGTTTGTAAAAGTCATGTGGCCCAGCTTTATTGATGGCGCCCACCATAAGATTATGGCGAAGAAATTTGAGGAGATTGCAAATGGAACATGCAAGCGTCTTATTATTAATATGCCTCCTCGTCATACTAAGTCTGAATTTGCTAGTTACATGCTTCCTGCGTGGTTCTTGGGACGATTTCCTAATAAGAAAATCATACAGACTTCTAATACAGCTGAACTTGCTGTGGGGTTCGGTAGAAAGGTTCGTAACCTCGTGGGTTCCGAAGTCTATCAGTCTATCTTCCCTGATGTCGGTCTTCAGGCTGACTCTAAGGCAGCTGGTCGTTGGGCTACGAATCAGGGTGGAGATTATTTTGCTATCGGTGTTGGCGGTACTGTTACTGGTAAAGGTGCGGATCTGCTCATTATTGACGATCCTCACTCGGAACAAGAAGCTGCCATAGCTGCCTCCAACCCCGAAGTCTACGATAAGGTCTACGAATGGTATTCCTCAGGCCCACGCCAGCGTCTCCAGCCAGGCGGGGCGATTGTAGTCGTTATGACACGGTGGTCAAAAAAAGACTTAACGGGAAGAATCCTACAATCCGCCATTGACCGTGACGGCGACAAATGGGAGATTATTAGTTTCCCAGCAATTTTACCGTCAGGAAGAAGTCTATGGCCAGCATTCTGGAGGCTTGAAGAACTACAGGCGCTCAAGGAAGAACTTCCAGTTTCCAAGTGGAATGCCCAATATCAGCAAGAACCGACATCCGAAGAGGGGGCGCTGGTTAAACGGGAGTGGTGGCAAAAATGGGATCAAGACAGACCGCCTCAGTGTGAGTTTGTCATCCAATCTTGGGATACGGCGTTTACGAAGAATGAGCGAAGCGACTATTCCGCTTGCACGACTTGGGGCGTTTTTTACCGCGACGAAGACCCCAGTGACGCCAACATTATTCTCTTGGATGCTTATAAAGCTCGATTAGAGTTTCCTGAACTCAAAGCCAAGGCAATGGAATATTATCAAGAATGGGAGCCGGATGCTTTTATCGTGGAAGCAAAAGCGGCTGGAAGTCCGTTGATCTTTGAGCTAAGACGGATGGGCATTCCTGTATCAGAGTTTACACCTACTAGGGGCAATGATAAGATTGCGAGATTGAATGCTGTAACCGATTTATTTGCATCTGGCAAGATTTGGGCGCCCGATAGACGATGGGCGGAAGAAGTGATTGAAGAGATGGCGGCTTTTCCTAATTCAGAGCATGACGACTTGGTGGACTCCTCTACCCAAGCCTTGCTCCGCTTTAGAAAAGGCGGGTTTATACGGGTTGACTCCGACTTTGAGGATGGCCCACAACTACGGCGCAAGGCAGCGTATTACTAAGGACGATATATGAGCATAGATAAAAGTTTGAATCCAGCCCCCAAAGGGATCCTAGAAATGGTTGGCATGGAGGAAGACGCTCCAGACTTAGAGATTGAGATTGAAGATCCTGAGTCAGTCCGCATCGGCGTAGACGGGCTAGAGATTGAACTAGAAAAATCCAAAGAAACCGACGAAGACTTTGGTGCTAACCTTGCGGAATACATGAGCGAAGGTGAATTAGCGACCTTAGCCTCTGAGTTAATTGGCGATTTTGACGGTGACGTTGCCTCCCGTAAAGACTGGATTCAGACTTATGTAGACGGTCTAGAACTCCTAGGACTCAAAATTGAAGAGCGCGCTGAACCATGGGAAGGCGCTTGTGGTGTCTACCACCCTCTCCTAGCTGAAGCGCTTGTGAAGTTCCAATCTGAAACCATGATGGAGACCTTCCCAGCGCAAGGCCCAGTAAAAACTCAGATTATCGGCAAAGAGACTATAGACAAAAAAGATGCTGCCGAGCGCGTCAAAGAAGACATGAACTATCAGCTAACTGATGTCATGGTGGAATACCGCCCAGAACATGAGCGCCTACTATGGGGATTGGGTTTAGCTGGTAATGCCTTTAAGAAGGTTTACTATGACCCACACTTAGAGCGCCAAGTAGCAATGTTTGTACCCGCTGAGGATATCGTAGTACCATACGGGGCATCAAGCATTGAATCCGCGGATCGTGTAACCCATGTCATGCGGAAAACTGAAAATGAATTGCGCCGTTTACAGCTGGCAGGATTCTACCGAGACATTGAATTGGGCGACCCCAACAATGTCTTGGATGAAGTAGAAAAGAAAATCGCCGAGAAGCTCGGATTCAGAGCAACCTCGGATGACCGTTATAAAGTGCTTGAAATGCACGTTAACTTAGACTTAGATGGTTACGAGCATACGGGTAAGGATGGTAAGCCAACTGGCATGGCACTTCCTTATGTTGTCACAATCGAGAAGGGTAGCAATCAGATTCTAGCTATCCGTCGTAATTGGGAGCCTGACGATGATACGTATCAAAAACGCCACCACTTTGTCCACTATGGTTATATCCCTGGTTTCGGTTTTTATTGCTTTGGTCTTATTCACCTTATTGGGTCTTTTGCTAAATCAGGAACTTCTATCCTTCGTCAACTTGTCGATGCGGGATCTTTGTCAAATCTGCCGGGTGGCTTTAAGACCCGTGGGTTGCGTGTAAAGGGCGACGATACCCCAATCGCCCCAGGCGAGTTCCGCGATGTAGACGTACCAAGTGGCACGATGAAAGACAACATCATGCCTCTGCCTTACAAAGAACCCAGCTTAGTATTGGCTGGACTCTTGGATAAGATTGTGGACGAAGGGCGTCGGTTTGCCTCCGCAGGAGATATCAAAGTCTCCGATATGTCGGCACAGTCTCCTGTAGGAACAACCCTAGCAATTTTGGAGCGCACCCTCAAAGTAATGTCGGCGGTTCAAAGCCGTATTCATTACTCCATGAAGCAAGAGTTCCGTCTTCTCAAGAAGATCATTGCGGAATTTACGCCCGAAGAATACAGCTATGAACCTGAAGAAGGATCGCGTCGGGCAAAGAAATCCGACTATGACCAAGTAGACGTCATCCCTGTATCGGATCCAAATGCCGCAACGATGAGTCAAAAAGTAGTGCAGTATCAAGCTGCGCTCCAGCTGGCTCAAACCGCGCCCCAGCTTTACAACCTTCCGTTATTGCACCGCCAAATGCTTGACGTTCTGGGAATCAAGAACGCACAGAAGTTGGTTCCAATGATGGAAGACCATAAACCTACAGACCCCATCTCTGAGAACATGAACGTTATTAAGGGTAAACCCTTAAAAGCGTTTATTTATCAAGATCACCAAGCACACATTACCGTGCATATGAACGCGATGCGGGATCCTAAGATTGCAATGTTAATTGGGCAAAATCCACAAGCGCAAACCATGCAAGCGGCTATGATGGCGCATATCAACGAGCATATCGCCTTTGAATACCGCAAGCAGATGGAAGAGCTGATTGGCGTACCCGTTCCATATACCTTGGAAGAAGACGAAGGAATGCCAGAAGAAGTGGAATTGCAGATTGCCCGTTTAGCTGCCGCCGCCTCTGCCAAGCTCTTGGCGCGTGACCAAAATGAGATTGCTGCAATGCAAGCCCAACAAGCGGCTCAAGATCCATTAATCCAAATCCAACAACAGGAGATGGCAATCAAGGCTAAGGAAGTAGAGCTAAAAGAGAAGAAGCTCATGGCTGACGCCGCTGGTAAAGCTGACCAACTCAAGATTGAAGAGAAGCGGATTGATTCTCAAGAGAAGATTGCTGGCATGAACGCAGCTCTAAAAGCTAAAAAGGATCAACAAGAGTTACAAGCAAAGCAAGTAGCAGAAGGATTAAAGGTTGGTTTGGAGGTTTCACGGGCTAACCAAAGTAAGCAGTAAGTAAATAAGCAGAGGAGAAACGATGGACGATAGAGCATTAGATTTGCTTATTCAGCAAATTGACGAAAAGATTCGGATCCTACAAGAAGATCTGGGATCTGGATCGGCGAAAGATTTTGCTGAGTATCAAAGAACGTGCGGGGTGATTAATGGTCTGCTCACCGCGCGCAGAAATACGGCAGACCTAAAACAAACGATGGAGCAATCCGATGAGTGAGATCCTAATAGGTACAAACCCTAAAGATCCAAAAGTAGTAGGCAGTATTGATTTTGCAGCAGCAGTAGAAGAAAAAGCGCGACAACTTCCTAAACCATCTGGCTATCGCATTCTTTGCGCGATTCCCAATGTGGACGAGGAGTTTGAAAGCGGTCTATTAAAAGCCGATATCACCATGGATTACGAAGAAAAGCTCGCTACGGTGCTTTTTGTCGTGGATCTAGGCCCCGATTGCTATAAGGATACATCCCGTTTCCCTAATGGCGCTTGGTGCAAAAAGGGTGATTTCATCATTGTTAGACCCAATTCAGGCACACGGTTGTTAATTCACGGCAAAGAATTTCGCATGATTAATGACGATAGCGTAGAAGCTACCGTACAAGATCCACGCGGAATTAAACGAGCATAAAGGAGAGGTAAATGGCTGAAAACGCCCAAGAACTGGTGGACTTTGAGTTCCCAGACACCGAAAAAGAGGAGGCTAAACCCGCACAACCTGCGGTGGAAGCAAAATCTGATTTAGAAATTGAGGTAGAAGACGATACCCCACCCTCAGACCGAGGCAGAAACCCACTTCCCAAGGACGTAAAGGAGAAGTTGGAGACTGATAACCTGGAAGAGTTGGAGAATATTGAGGAAGAAACCAAAAATAAGCTGAAGGCTTTGAAAAAAGCATGGCATGACGAGCGTCGTGAGAAGGAAGCGACACTCCGAGAGCAACAAGAAGCTGTCCGTTTGGCTCAAAAACTGATTGAAGAGAACAAAAAACTCAAAAGTCAGCTCTCCTCTGGGGAAGAAATCTACGTTGATGCAGTAAAACAAGCAGCAACCCGTGAACTTGAGATTGCAAAAGCGGAATATAAGGCCGCCTATGAGTCTGGGGACTCGGATCGTGTAGCAGAAGCCCAAGATAAACTGACTTTAGCCCGCATAAAAGCGGAAAAAGCAGAAAATTATCAACCGGTTTACAAAAATGCTAGACAAGAAGAAGAAACTGATGTACAAATACAATCACAACAGGTCGCAAAGCCTGATGCTAAAGCAGTCGCGTGGCAAGAACGGAACACGTGGTTCGGTCAAGACGAAGAAATGACCTCTTTAGCGTTGGGTCTACATGAAAAGCTGGTACGCAGCGGAATTCAAGTAGGATCTGACGATTATTACAGGCGCATTGACGACAGAATGCGCAAGCTATTCCCCGAAAACTTTGAGGATAGCTCTGAAGCTGACGTAGAAGTTGAGGCCGAGCCACAAAAAGCAAAGCCGAAAGCTAGTCCACAGGTTGTGGCTCCAGCGTCACGCAGTACATCACCAAAAAAGATCAGACTGACGAAGACGCAAGTCCAACTAGCCAACAAGCTAGGCTTGACGCCAGAGCAGTATGCCCGTGAACTAACAAAATTGGAGGCCCGAAATGGCTGAGAAAAACGTAAGAACAACTCGTGATATTGAAACTCGTGCAACTTATGAGCGCCCTAAGCAGTGGCAGCAGCCAGAGTTGCTCCCAGAGCCTGACAAAGAGGCTGGGTTTGCATATCGATGGATTCGTGTAGCGACTTTAAATTCGCCGGATCCCCGTAACCTTTCTGCCAAACTCAGAGAGGGATGGGAACCAGTACGGATTGAAGAGCAACCAAAATTCCAACTGCTAGTTGATCCCAATAGTCGTTATAAAGACAACATTGAGATTGGCGGATTGTTGTTATGTAAGACTCCCGTTGAGTTTGTGCAGCAGCGTAATAAACATTACTCTGACCAAGCAACTTCTCAAATGGAGGCTGTAGACAACGTTCTTATGCGCCAAAGCGATCCTCGTATGCCTCTCTTTAATGAGAGAAAGACGACAAGCTCCTTTGGAAAAGGTGGTTAAATTTTTAATTAGGAGTATTTAAATGGCTTATCCAACCGTTAACGCTCCCTATGGCCTACGTGCAGTAAACCGTGTAGATGGTCTACCGTATGCTGGTGCAATCCGTCAGATTCCGATTGCCTCAACATACAACACACCAATTTACTACGGTGATATTGTCCGTGTCGCCGCAGGTGGCACAATTGAAAAATCGACTGTAACTACGGACTCTACTACCGCAGCTGCAAACAACACCGTTGGTGTGTTTGTTGGTTGCCAGTTTGTCAATGGTCAAGGTCAAACCGTGCAAGGTCAGTTCTATCAGAGCAACACTGCACAAACTAGCGCTATTGCGTATGTGATTGACGATCCTTTGGCTCTGTTCAAAGTCGCTGTTACCTACTCAAACGGTGTTGTAACTACGGTTAACAGCACTATCGTTGGTACAAATATGGCTGTAATTCAAGGTTCTGGTTCTAATACCACTGGTGATTCTGCCGTTTCAGTTCTTGCTACCAGCAATGGTGGCGGTACTTCAAACGCTCTGCCAGTACGTGTTATCGCTACTGTACCTGACACAGCTACGGGTGCAAATGCCTTTACTGAGGTATTTGTTAAGTTCAACAATCACCAGTACAACTTGGCTGGTGGTGTGGCCTACACAGCTTAAGGAGCATATAAATGGCTATTTCTCGCGCACAACTACTCAAAGAGTTGCTACCGGGCCTTAACGCTTTGTTTGGCTTAGAGTATGCAAAATATGGTGAAGAGCACAAAGAGATCTATGAAACTGAGACCTCTGAGCGTTCCTTCGAAGAAGAGACCAAGTTATCAGGCTTTAGCGCTGCTCCCGTCAAGAACGAGGGCGCACCAATTGCCTATGACAACGGTCAAGAGGCTTGGACAGCTCGCTATACCCACGTAACGATTGCTCAAGGCTTCTCCCTCACGGAAGAGGCAATTGAGGACAACTTGTATGACAGCCTATCGGCACGTTATACCAAGGCGTTAGCTCGTTCCATGGCGTATACCAAGCAAGTTCGCGCCGCTTCTGTATTAAACAACGGCTTTGATGCTGGTTATCCAGGTGGCGACGGTGTTGCTTTGTTCGCAAACAACCATCCGCTCGTTTCTGGTGGAACCAACAGCAACATCCCATCAACTCCTGCTGACCTTAACGAAACTTCCTTGGAAGCTGCCGTTATTCAAATCAGCTTGTGGACTGATGAGCGCTCGTTGCTGATCGCCGCCAAGCCACGTAAGTTGATCGTTCCACCTGCATTACAGTTCGTTGCAACTCGTTTGCTTGAAACTGAATTGCGCGTTGGTACGAATGACAACGACATCAACGCACTCAAGAACAACGGTTCGATTCCAGAAGGTTACACCATTAACCACTTCTTGACCGACACCAATGCTTGGTTCTTGACCACTGATGTACCTAACGGTATGAAGCACTTTGTCCGCGTTCCCCTCCAGAATTCTATGGATGGTGACTTTGACACTGGCAACGTCCGTTACAAAGCTCGTGAGCGTTACAGCTTCGGCTGGTCTGATCCTCTCGGCATGTTCGGCTCCCAAGGCGCCTAATCAAACCTACTCCTCTGGGTTTGGATCCCCGCTCCCCGCGGGGATTTTTTTTGCTTATTTGTTGCACATTTAATAAAACAGGTGTATAAAGGTGTTACTGGATTAAATGGTTTGTCAGACTGATTTCCAGCAGATGCGTACACAACTGGCAAGCTGATCTTTGTACGAAGGACAATTTATGACTTTAGCAACTACCTCAGCCGTATGGCGCTCCACAGGTGGAGATCAAACGCGTACTGCAACTGCTGGCTCCATGGTTATGGCAGCCCAATTCTTTATTTCTAACTGTGCAGCTTCTGCAAACGTAACTAACTCTACTGGCACTGAGGCTCTAATCCTCCCAGCTGGTGCAGTCGTTACTGATGTTTCGATTACCGAGACTGGCACTGGCAACATTGACCTAGGATTTACCCCATTAAGCGGTGTTGGTCCAGGACAAACTACCACCACTGGCACTCCAGTTCCTACTGGTTTATTGGTTAACGGTGCTATTGGTTCCCGTATCAACGTAGCTATTGGCGCTGCTACTGGCGGTGCTTCTTTAGGCAACGCAGCTAACGCAACCAATTTAGTTGTTGTAACTACCGCTGCTAATAGCTCTGCATCTGGCAACTGCTCTGGAATTATTCGTTATTTCGTAGCTGATACTGGCGCAGAAAACGTCTAATAGGGGGCTAACATGGCTGTCCAATATGACGTAAAAGCCGTTCATACGGAGTCAAACGCTCAGATTATTACTGGGCGTACCCGTATCAAAGGTTACCAATGCTTGGCTGGTGGTACAGCGGGTGATGTTATTTTTTATGACACTGCCGCTAACTCTGCTACCGGCACGGTTGTGTTGCAATTTAACGTTCCAAATAACACCAACAACCCATTTTCTACGTTAATTCCCGGAGATGGCATTGTTTGTTTAAATGGAGCGTATGTAACATTTCCAGCAAATACCAAAGTAACGGTGTTCTATGGCTAAGACTCCTGCATGGCAGCGCAAAGAGGGCAAAAACCCTGAAGGCGGCTTAAATGCCAAGGGCAGAGCGTCTTACAACGCGGCAAACCCCGGGAAACCGGGGCTAAAGCGTCCTCAACCAGAAGGCGGTGACTATCGTGACTGGGAAAC
>OGVQ01000167.1_pt1 | contig 9738 bp, 20 predicted proteins | sample 1575801 | NCBI WGS metagenome assembly OGVQ01 (sample SAMN07581550, study PRJEB24739) | freshwater metagenome | place: Singapore | collected 2015-04 | reverse complement strand
GTTTCCCAGTCACGATACATGCTGGCAATTTAGTAAAAACACAACAATTATTATTCGATTATTTGCATTAGAATAATTCATGGTGTAATCTACGCTTGTAGTGCTAATCAATTAACCTAACTAGGAGCAGAATATGAAGCTATGTATTGACTGTAGCCACTATCTGAACAGCAGCCAACAATGCGAAAAGGATAGCTGGATCAACCCCGTTGATGGCAGACAGATTTATTCCGATGCCATGCAAGTACGCTTTAGCAGTACCAAGTGCGGTCAAGATGGTAAATGGTTTACCGAAAAAGTCACATCCGATCTTGACGATCTTTCAACCATTCCATTCGGGAGATAAACATGGCAAGAACCAAAGGCAGCAAGAACAAACCAAAACCAGAAGTTATTACTTTTCGTCAATTAAACAAGCGAGCAGACCAGGTACGCATTACTGAGCTAGAGGGCTTAGTAGAACGCCAGGATGAAGCCGTACAACAGGGCTTAGATGAGATTGCAGACTTGCGTAGAAAGGTAGAGTTTTATCGTAAGCAAGTTAATCATCTAATTGCACTACTTAACATCATCACAAAGGAAAGTTAATCATGGCAAACGACAGGCAAGATTTTGCGCCAGAAGTGCGTAATAGTGCCTGGTGGAGTGGGGATAGCCGTAAAGCAGCCAATGGCAGAGCTGTAGATGCCATACTAGAGAAGCAAGGCAAGAAGCAAATCCCTGATCTATCAGGCGTGGAAGCAGTCCAAATGGGTCATGTCATGCAGCCTGTGATTGGGCGCTTATTCCAAGACAAGCATAAGATGGAACTAAAGGATGCAGATTACTCTCTCACACACCCTAAACATGATTGGTTTCGTTCTCATTTTGATTTCATTAGTGCAGATGGTACTGTGCTTGTTGAAGCTAAAAACTACAATGCGGGAGTTCGCAATAAGTTTGATGCCGACACCAATCGGATTCCTGATCCTGATTATGCCCAGCTGGTACATGAGTGCGCTTGTCATGGTATTGATCGTATATTTCTGGCTGTTCTATTTGGAGGTCAGGAGTTCGTCACATTCGAGTTCAATATCAGTCAAGCAGAGCAAGACGATCTTATCCAGCGTATGGCGAAGTTGTGGGCGTTCTGTAAAACGGATACTTTACCGCCAGCAGAAACGATTGAGCAGACTAAGCTCATGTACCCGCAAAGCTCTGAGGATGCGTTAATCGCCAATCAGCAGCTCGAATTAGCCGTAGCGCAGCTCAAGCAATACAAGGCAAGTATCAAGGCGCTAGAGGATCAATCCGAAGCCCTGGAGGTGGCGATCCGTAACGCTATGGGTGACAAGGGCGCTATCCAAGCCTTTACAGGGGAAACCTTAGTAACCTGGCGCACCAGCAAACCATCCATGCGCTTTAACACCGACTTATTCAAACAGGCGATGCCAGACATTTACCAGCAGTTTGTTGTCGAGCAGCCAGGATCTCGGAGGTTCTTAGTCAAATGAACTCAATTGATTTAGCAGTATGGGTTATGGCAGCCACTTCTGTCATTGATTTAGTCCTAACTTTAGCGGAGATGATGACATGAGTAATCTAGTTACTTTTCAAGACATGGATCAAATGGCTGGCGCAATAGCAGCGTCAGGCTTATTTGGTATGAAAGACAAAAACAGCGTGTTGGCATTGATGGCAGTAGCTCAAGCGGAAGGATTGCACCCCGCCACAGCAGCCAGAGATTTCCACATCATTCAGGGCAGACCAGCTCTCAAGGCTGATGCGATGCTAGCTCGCTTTCAAAACGCTGGTGGTAAAGTAGATTGGAAGGATTACACCGATGAAAAAGTTACAGGCGTATTTAGTCACCCCAACGGTGGAGAGCTTGCCGTTACATGGACAATTGAACAAGCAACCCGAATCGGGCTTGTCAAACCAGGTTCGGGCTGGCAGAAATTCCCAAGAGCAATGCTCAGATCGAGATGCATTTCAGAAGGTATACGAAGCGTGTTTCCAGGATCAGTTACGGGATTCTACTCTCCTGAAGAAGTGGCAGACTTTGAACCAGCAAAACCTAGTAATCCGATCACGATTGAGGAACTCAAAAGTGACGATCTAACCATTGATGTTGATAGTGGTGAGGTGACCGTAACACCCCCAAAGTCAAATATTGGTGGCTTGATCCATAAGCTGCCACTCTACATTCCAGATAACCCAGAGCCATACGCAACCTTTCTAAACTTAGATGATTGGATGGATGGGTTTGTGGATCTGTACGCCAAGATCAAGAACTCTAAGCTCGATGCAAAAGAGAAAACCTTGAAATACAACCGTTTACGCCAGGCAAACGATGGCTTTACCAAGACCTGGAGTGGTAATCAGATGGCGAAGTTTTTATCCAAGATAGCTGAACAAGGAGGATTAAATGGCTAATGGACATATTGCTCAGATGGGCAAGGGAGTATTGTTTCAAAACACAGACCGCAAGCATGAGAAGTCACCAGACTGGAAAGGCACGATCCTACTGTCTGAGGACTACAAAGCGGGTCAAACCCTAAAGATTGCTGGCTGGACTAAGAACACCCCAAAAGGGCAGTTGATTAGCTTGTCTGAGGATAACTGGAAACCCCAGAATCAGCAGCAGTATCCGAAAGAAGTAAACCGAGTTGATGATGGCGAAGTACCCTTTTAAGGAGATGAACATGAAAAAGTTGATCGCAGTAGCATTACTCGCAATGGTTTCGTTTAGCACTTATGCCCAGGTTAAATGCGTACCTGATGGCAAGGGTGGGATGTGCTGTTGGGATGTAGGACAACAAGGACCATTTCGACCAATCGGCTGTTAATGGTATTGGTGCTGCCATACCCGCCCTCAATCAATAATTATTGGATTGCGAGTGGGCATCGTAGGTTTATTAGTAAACGGGGTGTCTTGTTTCGGCAAGCAGTAGCGGAGTATGTCATTGAACATGGAGTGCCAAAATTGGGCGATCAAGCATTGAGTGTGCATATTGTATTAAGACCACGCAGCAAGAAGCTGATGGATATTGATAACTGTGCCAAGGCAATACTCGATGCTTGCGAACACGCTGGCATATTTGATTCCGATGTCCAGGTGGAAAAGCTACTGATTGAACGAGGTAAGCCGATCAAGAATGGCGGGTGCGTTGTTGTTATTGAAGTAATCCCCTCAAGCTCAGATGAGAATCCAGACCCCACTCTGGATAGTTAGGTAAGGTGCGCCAGCCATCTTTTTGGGCAAGCTGGCACTAACGGGGAGATTAGATGAACGCATACGAATTAGCAGATGATTTGCAAGAAGATTTGCAATGGATAGTTACATTAAATACCGACCTACCAAGTAGACTAGCTTCAGCAATCAATATGCTCCGCCAACAAGCAGACCGAATAGCAGAATTAGAAAAAATATTAGAACAAGAAGGCATATGTGTAGGTAGTGATTTATTGAATGGCGGTATTGCTATAGTTAAAAAAATACAAACAAAGCCATTAAGTGATGAAGAAATAGATTCAATTATCTATTCAGTTGATTGGGCTTATAACCCAGTTTTACTTGTTAGAGCAATAGAAGAAAGGCATGGGATTAAATGAAAAATGTGACTTACGAGATTGTTGCTTTCTTACCAAATGGCAAGGTATTGATTAGGGTGATACCAGATCACTTATGAGAACCAAGCCGTTTAATCAAGCGCTGCACGACCAATGCGATCCGCATACTCGTAATGCGGTGATTAAATACTTAAAGAATGTCTGGTGTGTCGATGCGATACAGAACCCAGATAAGTATGCCGTTGATTTAATTGGATTTAAGGACTGGATACCGTACTGTTATGTGGAAGTGGAGAACCGTTATTGGGGTAGGCAATTACATTATTGTCCGTACTCTACTATCCATGTGCCGTATCGGAAGGCAAAGCTCTTTAACAATAATCTACCGACTTTTATGTTTGTGGTTAATCACTACATGGAAAATGCGTATTGGATTAATGCGGAAAGGATCAAAGCTGCGCCAGTCGTTGAGGTCAAGAATACGGCAGTAGCTAGTGATGAATTTTTTTATGATGTACCAAAGAATGATTGGCAGTTAATTAACCTAGAGGATCGTTTTTAATGTTAAAACTTTTTATTGCAACACCAATGTATGGCGGGATGTGCGCTGGCTACTATATGCAGTCCATCATCCAATTGCTTACCACTTGCCAGGCTAACAGGGTGGAAGCCCACTTTAGCTTTATGTTTAACGAGAGCTTGATTACCAGAGCCAGAAACTCCTTAACGCAGACCTTTCTCAAGACCGACTGTACGCACCTGATGTTTATTGATTCCGACATTCGGTTTAGGGCTGATGATGTAATCCAAATGATCTATGCCGATAAAGAAGTCTTATGCGGTATTTACCCAAAGAAAGAGATTAACTGGTACATGGTCAAGCAAGCCATGGATCGGGGTGTGCCATTCGATCAACTCAAGAACCATACAGGCAGTTTCGTAGTCAACCTGGTGGATTACGCTGGAGAGGTAACTGTACCGATTAACCAGCCAGTCGAGATATTTAATGGCGGTACTGGCTTCATGCTGATTAAGCGAGAAGTATTTGATAAGATGGGCGAGGTCGTACCATCCTACTCCAATGATGTGGTGGACTTGTCTGGGCAGCTATCTCAAGCAGAGCAGATCAAAGAGTTCTTTACCACTTCGATTGAGCCTGGAACGAACCGTTTGCTCTCAGAGGACTATCATTTTTGCCGTACCTGGCGGGAGATGGGTGGAAAGATTTACGCAGCGCCTTGGTGTCAACTCGCACACATTGGTACATACGCATTTGAAGGTCAACTAACACCATCGGAATAATATGAAAAACTACACAATTAATGGCATTGAGCTGGAGTTTAACGATAGCAACCTAATCCCAGTCTATCAAGAGCAGTACCGTTTATATGATCGTTTCTTGCCACACATGGCTAAGTATCTGTCTGGAACGATTGTGGATGTGGGTGCGAATTGTGGCGCATTAGCCGTTGCAATGGGATCAAACAATCCAGCGCTAGAGTTTGTCTGCATTGAGCCAGAACCAATCCATATTGAGCATTTTGAGAACAATATCAAAAAGATCAGTAATGTAGTGCGCCTAGACAAAACAATGGTCGGTAAGTTTCATAAGCCATTAGATAAAGTTATTGAAGAATTTGATATTAAAAAGATCGGCTTACTGAAAGTGGATGTGGATGGGTACGATTGGGATGTAATCAATACATTTTCGTTTGGCGAGAAGCCACCCATTTACATTGAAGAAGATCCCAAGCTGCCTTGGCAATACGACAAGTACTATGAGATGAACGCCAAGTTAAACGAGATGGGTTACAACAATATTTGGATCTTTGATAACTACGGCTGCTTGATTGGGTTTACTAAGGATTGGGATATGGTCAATACCCTTAACTCGTATGTCAATCGCATGAAGTCGGGTAAGTCTGCTATGACCTTTTGGTATGTGGACTTGTTAGTTTGCCAGGATGCTGATGTCGATAAGCTAGCACCTGGCGTAATGAGCTATATCAACGCTTAGATGATCTGCGCTTCTTGCTTCGCTTGGAGGTCTTGGCTGATTCCCGAAATGCTTTTGCGGTGGGTGCGCCTTTGCTGCCAGGCTTTCTCATCTTTTCGCCTGATCCTTTACGGATGCGTTCCCTCTTTTTATGGATATTGGCATACAAACCTGGTTTCATCTGCACCCCCATCTGCGTCTAGCTGCTTTTCCCCGTTCACCCTTCCAATGCTTGGATCTGGCACAAAATGAGCGATGCCGACTTCCTGATTTTTGGGGTGCTTTTAAGTTTGATCCTGTGGCTCGGTTATATTTGGCTCGCCCTTTCGCAGTCAAACCACCGCCCTGGGAAACGGAAAGTTTCCCAGTCACGATAGCAACCGAAAGATTAGGACCTTTTTTGCGAGCCATTATCGTTTTGCTTTCCGCTTTGATTTGCGTGCTGTTGATAGTGCTGCCGCTACTGCTTGTTTTTGCGGGTAACCTTCTCGCATCATTTTTCGAATATTTTTGGAAACAGTTGCTTTACTTGCACCTTTTTTAAGCGGCATTATGCGATCTCCTTACCAGCTTTCAAATCAGCTAAAGTTAATCCCCCTGTGTACTGGAAGTGCGCTAACTCCTTAAAAGTGCGCCACCTACCAGCCCATTCTAAACCAGCTTTTTCCCCAAGTTCACCTATGGTTTCCCAAATTGGATGAGATCCATCCCAGTCGGGCTTACCATTAACGAGAGGAACAACATCAATAGCACAACGATAATTGTGCCAAGATTCTCCTGGCTTGGCGTTTGTAACAACTTTTCCAGGTCGTGTTCTTCCTTGCGCATAAAGTTCCTCCTGAGATGCGTTATCTCTGTAGGTTGAGGTTACCAATAAGTCTATCCCATGTTCGTCACAGAGTTCAAGAAATTTATCGACCCTGGTTCTGACCATTGGTAATAGTTCATCAAGGCTGCGACTGTTGACCATTTTTCGACTTCATATCAATAATTTTCTCCAGCGTTCTACCGCCAAAGTAAAAGGACATAATTAGCATACCCCATTGACCTAACAGCTCAACATACTTTTCGTTAGCGTTCATGCCAAAGGTACTCATGCCAGCAAAAATGAAATAACCAGCCAAAATAGCGATTAAGGTCATTGGGCGTATGTTTTTGGATAGCCAGCTATCGCTAGCCATATCCGATGCCTGGCGCTTGGTAAGCTCTTGGGCTTCAATATTATCGGCTTGCAGTTCAGCTAGCTTGCCTTCTTGTTGCAGCTTAATCAGTTCTTGTTGGGCTTTAGCCTTGGCTTCTGGATCAGGAATAAACTTGTCTAAGACTTTCATTCCTACATCAAACAGGGCAGCTAGTGGGAACATGATTACCTTCCTATTGCAGTTTGATCTGAACCTTTATGAACGATTACCTTCTCTTTATCAACAGCTACGCTCATTGGATCACGATCAGCCATACGGTCTAAACGCTCAATCAGTTGCTTCATAATCTCAAATTCTGGTTTTTCTTGTTTGGGGGTAGCGCCAGCAATTCCGTTCATCATGGAGATTAGGGCAGTCAAAGATGCGCCTAACAAGCCCATAACAGCAGCCATTTTGCTTTCTTCAAGAACTATGGATGCGCCAACACCAATAATTAAAATAACGGTAATACAAAGTAAACCCCATTTACCAATGGATTTACCAGCGACTTCTTTTGCGGATTCTTGCTGATCCATTACAAACCTTCTCCAGGAGTGACAAAAATAGTAGGAGTACCAGTAGAAGCAATAAAAGAAATTACCACATTGCCTGTTGAATTTGGACCACTTAAAACAAGTTCGGATGCTGGTCGGATTGGTATGCCATATTGCGCTGTGGTGGCATTAGCGATTGCAGCCGCATTGCCAGCCGTAGGAGATATACGAACATATACAGGCTGACCCGATGCTTCTTTTTCGTGACTCACAAACAAATACTGCCCAACAGGGCTATCAGAAACAATGGTTACGGATTGGCTAGTTGTATTGGCAACAAGGGCATAAGTTTTGCCCATTGGTTGAAAAGCAGTAATGTTGGACATTAGACGATCCGATTCTTTTCTGGTTTTGTGGTTGAAGAAATCTTGCTGTTGTAAGAATCCTCGAAGCAGAACATAGAACGATAGCCACCAACGGGTACGCTACCTGGTGTCCATTTCTGATGGTTTACGGTGTTGTCGGATGGCTTTTGTGGGCGAATGGCTTTCGCATTAGACTTCTGCGAATAGTTAAGTTCATCTGCGCCAGGAAACTTACTCTTGGTCTGCCAATCTTTCGGGTTTCTCATAGGTTTCTCTCTTTCTGATGTTGAGTAGAAGATAACTGAAAATGCTGAAAAAAGCCATTGTTCCCAGACGCTCTAGGTTCGGATCGTACATTGTCCAGCACGCCAGGCTGAACGACAGGGCTAATGCCAGTATGAGTATCAAACGGTCTGAGATGATTTTTAACGCTAGGCGAATGACTGCGACTGCTTCCATAAATATCCCCTGAGAAAGTTAACCAACTCATAGTTTAACCCTCATCATCCTCTGTCGCAATAAACCCACTACCCCATTCTTCATCCGATAGCTTTTGCTTGAGCTTCTCTACATTAATAGCTCGGTCTAGCACCTTGCACTTATCGGTCAAAGATGCCATTGGATCAGCCATGACTGAGGTAAGCAACTGTTCAATTGCGTTCTCAAGTTCTGGGTTTAACCCTTTGTTTTTCTTAGACATTAATCAATTACCTTACCAATACCATAAATAGCAGCCGTACCAGTAGCGCCATATCCAGCCCATTTATACGCTGCTCGTTTAAGGGCTGCTTTGGCTTCTTCAGCATTTTGCACTAGCTTTTCAATATCATTAATTTCGCTAACAAATTGACGATATTGTGTTTGATTTAGAGTGCCGTTATCAACCAATGAATTTGCAAATGACTTTCCAAGTGATATAACTTGTTTGGGATCATCTTTAACAATTGCTAAATTAGATTCTAAAGTTCTAAAGTTTTGAGCTAATTGAGCTTGTTTTTGAGCAACATCGGCTGTTGTTTTGCCAACTTGAGTAGCTGCTTCACCACGCTTTTCTGCAGTTCTCAATCGGATAGCGTATTGCTCGGCATCCTGTAACGATCCTGTTTCTTTTAAAACTGCACGCTTACTACGAATAAAGTTCTCAACTTCTTTGGCTGTACCTTTGCTTTCTAGTTGTGACACAAAATATTTACGAGCTTCTGCGCTAGCTAATTGCTGATTACCTCCAAGGGCATCAACTAAAGCCCTGTACGATTCTGGGCTGTCAAACACCTTATTTGGAATCGACTGAGATGGTACTTGTCGATAATTAGCGCCTTTACTAACCAATTGCTCATCAACTAATGCCTTACCAACTTTTGTTTGAAATACTCGTAAAGGCTCTGAATCTTTACGATATTGGTCTATAAATTTTCTAACGCCTGGAGAAAATTCTTCCATAACCTTAGTTATTGATTCAGCAAGGTTTCTAGCTTTAATTTGATTAATTGCGTCAAATCCTTCTGCGGGTAAACCAGCAGCACGATCACCTAAAAAGCGTCTTAAATCCTCTAATCCTTGAAAACTAATAGGTCTGCCAATAACAACTCCAGTAGCGGGATCTTGGTATCTTGGGTCAATTGCCCTACGAATTTGCAATAATGGATTTTTTGTAGCGTCTAAAGAAGCTACTGCTAATTTTGTTGTTGGATCTACTAAAAGATTATCAATATCCTTTAACACATCGTTATAAGATTTTGTGTCAGCAATTCGTTCTCCCATAAACTCTCGTTGTCTTGCAAAACTAAATGCTTCAGCTTTATTCCTTTCAGCATTAGCAGCACGAATGGCTTTTAAACGCTCATAATTAGCATCCACCGTTTGACGAATCTGGTTTCCGATCTCGTCATTAGTTTGGGCAATTGGTTTAAATCGACCAGCTTCTTGAACGGTCTTGACGCCTGGCATACCTCGCAAGGCAAGCTCTGATTCTTGGGCTTGACGCTGTGCTGTAGAAGTTGCTGCGCTTGCTTGCTGTTCAGCTAATCTAGCTTTTTCAGCAGCGATACTCGCTTCCTTTCCCGCACGCTCGGTTAATCTTTGTTGCAAACCAGCAATTTGTTCCCTAGCACGACCACCTAACTTGAATCTTACTATCGTGACTGGGAAAC
>OGVQ01000166.1_pt1 | contig 9819 bp, 10 predicted proteins | sample 1575801 | NCBI WGS metagenome assembly OGVQ01 (sample SAMN07581550, study PRJEB24739) | freshwater metagenome | place: Singapore | collected 2015-04 | reverse complement strand
CCCAAGCCAGTGGCCATGTCTACCAAGGAACGATTAGGTGTTTCTCCACTTCCGCCACCGGCGATCATGTGATGTCCCATAACAGCTGCTCCAGCACTTGTACCTGCTAAAGTCAGTTGTCCGGCTCTTACACGCTGGCGGATAATTTCCATGGCTGGTGTATCGGATAGGACTCCACAAAGGCGCAATTGGTCTCCTCCTGTCAAGAAGACACCAGTACAGGCTTCTAGGGATGCTTTAATCTCCGGATTTTCGCATTGTTCCCGTTCACGAATGTCTAAAATTTCAACCTTTTGGGCACCCATTTCTTCAAAAATGCGAATATACCTACCACCGATAATGGCAGGCTCGCGGGAGGCTGATGGAATTATTGTAATATACGCCTTGTTACCACCAGCACGAATAAAAAAAGTTCTGAGAATTTCTCGTCCATGAACTTTATCTTCTGCGCCTCCGATAACCAGAACGGCGGTTTTAGTTGCTTGGGGTGTCCTCATTTCCAGCGATTTAACTTCTAACTGCGGCATTGTGTTTCTGCTTGAGGGAGTCAACAACTTCAGGTTAATTCAACAAGGTTGATTACTTACTTGTTAATTTTGCCCTCTGCTTGGTGTGAGAGGACACTGCTGGACGCACACGATGCCTTAAAATATTACGTCATGTCCGTCGTTCTCATAGCCAGTGCCATTGTTTTTACCTATCTATTATTCCAGAAGTGTTTCACAGTGTTAGGTTCACAATAATTTTCTTCTGGATTTGGTGTTGAGTAGGTCTTGAGACTCTTACTTGGTGAGGCTGTTGATAAGCATCCCGGAAGTTGTTAACTAGGGTAGGATTATAAATTTAAATTGAGTTGTGACAATATTTAAACATAAATTAAGTAATTAGAAAAACTTTTGATCTAACTAAAGCATCACAAGTTTTGGTACTTTTAGATACTATTGGTAGATTTTTCCGTATTTTTAGTGTTTCTTTAGGTCTAATCCACGTTACCCTATCAGTTATTGTGTTGGCTAGGTATCTACCGTTAATCTTAGTTCTATCGAATACGAATTACTGTGCGTTTTGATATAGTTACACTTTTTCCTGACTGTTTTACATCAATTCTCAATTCTGGTTTGTTGGCTAAAGCCTTAGCTAAACAGATTGCCCAGGTGCATCTGACTAATCCCAGAGACTTTACCACGGACAAGCACCATAAGGTAGATGATGAACCCTATGGTGGTGGGGTGGGAATGCTGATGAAGCCAGAACCGATTTTTACGGCTGTGGAGTCTTTGCCGATTCTAGCCCGGCGAGATGTGATTTTGATGAGTCCTCAAGGACAACCGATGAACCAGCCCTTACTGCGCGAATTAGCCACGAATTACGACCAATTAATTGTGATTTGTGGCCACTACGAAGGAGTAGATGATAGAGTCCTCAATTTAGTGACTCGTGAGGTATCTTTGGGAGATTTTATCCTGACTGGGGGCGAAATTCCCTCTATGGCTTTGATTAATGGGGTGGTACGTCTCCTACCCGGAACAGTGGGGAAGGAGGAATCTCTCAAAAGTGAAAGTTTTGAAGAAGGATTATTAGATTTTCCTCAGTACACTCGTCCTGCTAATTTTCGCGGTTGGAAAGTCCCAGATGTGCTACTAAGTGGTAATCATGCAGCGATCGCTCGTTGGCGTTTTCAACAACAAATTGAACGCACCGCCTCCCGTCGTCCTGATTTACTGAAAAAATGGCAAGAAGAGAGGGAGCAGGGGAGCAGAGGACCACAGGAGCAGATTTTTCCTACTGACAACTAATAACTAACTATGAACATCAGAATTGGTAACGGCTACGATATACACAGATTGGTGAGCGATCGCCATTTAATTTTAGGCGGTGTTCACATTCCCCATGAACTCGGTTTGTTAGGACACAGTGACGCTGATGTTCTAACACACGCAATTATGGACGCGATGTTGGGAGCATTATCTTTAGGTGATATAGGCCATTATTTCCCTCCCACCGATCCCCAATGGAAAGGGGCTGATAGTCTTGTACTATTGAAACAGGTCAATCAGCTAATTCTTGATCAAGGTTGGAAAATAGGCAATATTGATTCTGTTTTAGTTGCTGAACGTCCCAAATTAAAACCCCATATTTCTAAAATGCGGGATAAATTAGCAGCAGTTTTAAAATTAGAGCCAAATCAAATTGGTGTCAAAGCTACTACTAATGAAAAATTGGGACCAACAGGCAGAGAAGAAGGTATTTGTGCTTATGCTGTGGTTTTGTTGGTAACTGGTGATTAGTTTCCAAAATAGAAAAATGGTTAGCATATAGCTGAACGCTAAACGCAAATATCATAAACAGTTACTCAATTAATTTAGGAGAACTAAGGTAATGGAAGCTATACAATTTAAAAATCGTAAATATTGCATTGATATAACCGTTGTAGATAAAGATGAAAAAATTATTTTATTAGTTGAAGTTAAAACTCATCAAAAATTAGAAAGCGCAGTTTCACAACTCAAATCATATTTGAGAGTTATGGAAACAGAAATTCCTTTTGCTATGTTAGCTAATCTTGAAGAAATTCAGATTTTTAAAGTAAGAAATGATCATGATATGCAATTAAAAATTTCACTAAAAACAGTTGACATACTAAAGTATTATGATGATGAATTTGCTGATAAAAAAATATATGGACTATATTTAATAACCCTTCTAGAAGCTTGGTTAAGAGATTTAGCGTATCATTGGAAATCAGAGATACCGCCTGGATCTGAAGAACTAGCAAAAATTGGTTTATTAGAAAAAATAGAAGGTGGAGATACTTATTCACAGAATGAATAAAAATTGAATATATATTTAGATTCAGATGGACTCCAAGATATTTGTAAATCAATTTTAACAGAACCAGAAACATTACTAATCAGAAATGATATTATGGATAATTTAATTTTACAATGTATTTTAAATCATGCTAATTCACATTATGGAGAAGAAAAAGCATTTATCAGTAGTAATAGCAAAGATTTTGGTACAACTGAAGTCAGAGAATCTTTAGATAACACTGGAATTAGATATTTTACGATGGCACAGCATTTTCTCGACTGGTTTAATTATCGTTCATCAACTTAAAAATAATTATTGAATGATTGAAACTATGACATTAACTAAAACAATACTCAATTACACAAAACGCTTTTTATTAATAACAATAATTGTCTTTACAGCAATGACAATTACCGCTTGTACATCAACTAAATTAAAAACCAGTGCTGCTCAAGTACCGCAATTAGTAACAAGCATTCTGAGTGATCCAAAAACATTTAATGCTGCATTAAGCTCCGAATCACCGAATATTTTTGGTTATACTTATGAAGGATTATTAACTCAAAATCCTATTGATGGTAAAATGGAAGGTGCATTAGCCCAATCTTGGGAAATATCACCAGATAAAACCAAAATTACCTTTACCATGCGTGAAGGTTTAAAATGGTCAGATGGTGAACCATTAACAGTTAATGATGTAGTATTTACCTACAATGATATTTATCTCAATGAAAATATCCCCACAGATATTAGAGATGTTTTGAAAATTGGTAAAGATCGCAAATTACCAACTGTCAAAAAAATAGATAACAGAAGAGTAGAATTTATTGTACCTGAACCATTTAGACCATTTTTACTCAATGCAGGAGCATCTATTTTACCTGCTCATATTTTAGAGAAATCAGTCAAAACTAAAAATAAAGATGGTAAATTGGAATTTTTGAGTAAATGGGGTGTTGATACTCCTCCCGAAGAATTAGTTGTTAATGGCCCTTATAAACTGGAAAGATATGATACGAGTCAACGGGTAGTTTTTCGCCGTAATCCCTATTATTGGCGTAAAGATGCCCAAGGTAAATCCCAACCTTATATTGAAAGAATAATTTGGCAAATTGTCGAATCAACTGATACAGCTTTACTACAATTTCGCTCTGGAGACTTAGATAGTATTGGTGTTTCTCCTGATTATTTTTCTCTGTTAAAAGTCCAGGAAAAACAAGGAAACTTTAAAATATATAATGGTGGTCCAAGTTCTAGCACCTCTTTTATGTCTTTTAATTTAAACAAGGGAAAAAGAGATGGTAAACCCTTAGTTGATCCTATCAAATCCCAATGGTTTAATAATGTACAATTCCGTCAAGCTGTAGCTTATGCGATTGATAGACAAACCATGTTAAATAATACTTTTCGTGGTTTAGGTACGCCCCAAAATTCTCCTATTTCGGTTCAAAGTCCTTATTATTTATCCCCAGAACAAGGTTTAAAGGTTTATAAATATAATCCTGATAAAGCTAAAGAATTGCTACTAAAAGCAGGATTCAAATATAATCGGAAAAATCTTTTAGTAGATGCTCAAGATAATGAAGTTAGATTTACTTTACTCACCAATGCTGGTAATAAAATTCGGGAATCTATCGGTTCACAAATTAAACAAGATTTGAGTAAAATAGGTATTCAAGTAGATTTCACACCTTTGGCCTGGAATACTTTTCTAGATAAACTTTCTAATACTTTAGATTGGGATACTTGTTTAATTGGCTTGACAGGCGGTTTAGAACCTAATGATGGCGCAAATGTTTGGTCGCCTGATGGGGGATTACATATGTTTAATCAAAAACCCCAAGCAGGACAAAAACCCATAGAAGGGAGGGAAGTTGCAGAATGGGAACAGAAAATTAATGAACTTTATATTCAAGGCGCACAGGAATTTGATGAAGCTAAATTAAAGAAAATTTATGGTGAAAGCCAACAATTAGCCCAGGAGTATGTACCGTTCATTCATTTAATCAATCCCTATTCTCTATCAGCAGTACGAAATCGGTTTGAAGGTATTAAATTTTCTGCTTTGGGTGGTCTTTTTTGGAATATTCATGAAATTAAAGTTACAAAATAGTTGACTATTGACTGAATAAAGAAACTCCAAAATCTAAAATCTAAAATCCAAAATCGAATGACTCAACCCGAAGCTTTGCGATCACTCTTAGAATCTGTCGCTAATGGTAAAATTAGCCCAGAGATAGCATTTGACTCACTCAAAGATTTAGCCTATCAATCTGTCGGTGAGTTTGCCAAAATAGACAACCATCGTCAATTAAGAACCGGTTTCCCGGAAGTTATTTGGGGACCGGGTAAAACACCTGAACAAATTGCCCAAATTATGGAAGTCATGCGCCACCGCACTTCCATAGTCATGGCTACGCGCATTGAACCACAAGTATATTCCGCCTTACAAAACAAAGTTAGAGGTATCCATTATTACGAACAAGCCCGCATTTGTGCCATTATTCCCTCTAGCATTGAACCTAGATTTCCCGGTACGATTGGCATTCTTTCCGCCGGTACTGCTGATTTACCGGTTGCCGAAGAAGCTGCTGTCACTGCGGAACTATCCGGTTTCTCTGTCCAGCGTCTCTGGGATGTAGGTGTAGCAGGAATTCACCGTTTACTTAGTAACCGTCACCTATTAGAATCAGCATCAGTGTTAATCGTAGTGGCGGGAATGGAAGGAGCTTTGCCCAGCGTGGTAGCAGGTTTAGCAGATTGTCCTGTCATTGCTGTTCCTACCAGTATTGGTTATGGTGCGAGTTTTTCCGGTTTAGCCCCTTTGTTAACAATGCTTAATTCTTGTGCGGCGGGTGTAGGAGTGGTAAATATAGATAATGGTTTTGGTGCAGCCGTTTTAGCCGGGCAAATTTTGCGAACTTCAGAAAAATTACGCTTGGCAAGGGAAATATAGTAAGGTATGAAAGTAAAGGTTACGTATAATTGCCTGTAATTTTTTATTTGATTAGCTACTTCAACTTTCTGCCTAAGTTTATCACCCTATTTGGTACAAACCCTATGGAATACTTGCATGATTTCTTATCGCCAGTATTAGGTAATTTACACGAAGATATTACTTTTTTTATGGCTAACAATTACAGCAATATTAAAGACCCAGACCTTTTAGGTCAAATCCAAGGTTCTTGGAATCACTTTGTCAAAACTGGGCAAATTTGGGCATTATGTATTGGTGTAGTTCTTGGCTATATGTTTAAAAGTTTAACAAGTTACGGTTAAAGCAACTTTAGATTTTGGATTTTAGATTAATGATAATACGGCGGATGTAAATTAGATACCCAAAATCTTGTATTTTCCTTGATATTTCTCAAACGATCGTTTTAGGCATTTTGTGGAAACTCTGATGAAACAACAAGATTTTTAACTCACATAAGGCGTATGATTCAAACTCTAATATCTACAACATAATTTCTTCCTTTCCCTCAGATTTATGACCGAAAAACAAACTTGGAGTCAGCGTTTTGAGTCCGCGCTACATCCGGCGATCGCTCATTTTAATGCTAGTATAAGTTTTGACATTGAACTCATCGAATATGACATTACTGGTTCTCAAGCCCATGCCAAAATGCTGGCTCACACGGGTATAATTTCCCATGAAGAAGGGGAAGCACTATTGACAGGTTTAGAAAAAGTTCGTCAAGAATATCGCCACGGAGAATTCCAGCCAGGCATTGATGCCGAAGATGTCCATTTTGCTGTAGAAAAGCGACTCACGGAAATTGTCGGAGATGTAGGGAAAAAACTCCACACAGCCCGTTCTCGCAATGACCAAGTTGGTACAGATACCCGATTATACCTCCGCGATCAAATCCAACAAATTCGAGAGCAATTACGGGACTTTCAGACAGTCTTACTCGATATAGCCGAAAAAAATATCGAAACCCTAATTCCTGGTTATACCCACCTGCAACGCGCCCAACCTGTCAGTTTAGCCCACCATCTGTTGGCATACTTTCAAATGGCACAACGGGACTGGGAACGCTTGGAAGACGTTTATAGCCGGGTGAATATTTCCCCCTTGGGCTGTGGTGCTTTAGCGGGGACAACCTTCCCCATAGATCGCCATTACACAGCCAAATTACTAGATTTTGACAATATTTATGCTAATAGCTTGGACGGCGTGAGCGATCGGGATTTCGCCATAGAATTTCTCTGTGCTGCTAGTATTATCATGGTTCACCTCAGCCGGCTTTCGGAGGAAGTGATTCTGTGGGCATCAGAAGAATTTCGTTTTGTCACCCTCAAAGATAGCTGTGCCACAGGTTCTAGCATCATGCCCCAAAAGAAAAACCCCGACGTACCCGAATTAGTGCGCGGCAAAACAGGGCGAGTATTTGGTCATTTGCAAGCCATGTTAGTAATTATGAAAGGTTTACCTCTGGCTTATAATAAAGACCTCCAGGAAGACAAAGAAGGCATATTTGATACAGTTAATACAGTTAAAGCCTGTTTAGAAGCAATGACAATATTGCTCCAAGAAGGTTTAGAATTTCGTCGTCAGCGATTAGCCACAGCAGTTACAGAAGATTTTTCTAACGCTACCGATGTCGCAGATTATCTTGCATCGCGGGGTGTACCTTTCCGAGAAGCTTATAACATTGTTGGTAAAGTCGTTAAAACCAGTATTGCGGCGGGTAAACTCCTCAAAGATCTACAACTAGAAGAGTGGCAACAAATTCATCCCGCATTTGCAGCAGATATTTATGAAGCCATTTCTCCCCGTCAAGTCGTTGCAGCCCGGAACAGCTATGGCGGCACAGGATTTAATCAAGTAAAACAGGCTATTGTCAACGCTCGTACTCAATTAATGACTGATGAGTGATAACTGAAAATTAAAATAGGTAAGGGTGTACTAATGTACACCCCACAAGTTGCAAATTACAGCAGATTGCAAGTCAATGAGGTACAAACTAAAAACTAAAACATGACTTACGCCACGCTGTGCTATCAAACGGCAAGAGTGTTTTACCTCCTGCCCTCTGCCCGCGGTTGGTGAGCGACTTGTACTGAGCTTGCGATGCCCTGAGCTAGTCGAAGGGTCGAAGTAAGCCGAACCACTGCCTCCTGCCTTCTGCTATATGAAAGAGCAAAATTTAACGAGACACATTAATCAGCAGCATCCATTGCTGCTGCTCCTGTTCCTTCATCCTCTTCACTCTTAGGCGATCTTTGCTGGAATCGTCTGCCCATTCTTCCTGTAGTAGTCCGTTTACGAAACTTCCTGGCGTAAGCCTGGTTTCGTAGCGCCTTTTCTTTTTTCGGGTTACGGCGCTTTGCCATATTTACCTCATGAATAAACAACAAAAAACTGGCATCTAGGCGTTACTTAGGCCATATCAGCTACCTACGTTATTGATATACTTTTTTAGCCTAGTGCAGCAATCAATACACTTTAAACAGCATACCATAATATCGTAACAAGAAGTCTTATGTCAAGCTAATTTTAGGCTACTCATAAGTAATGGGTCATGAGTTAATTGTAATTAGTAACATAAATTACTCTTTATTTTCCTGTTTTCTCTTTTGTCTCTTTGTCTCACAGCAATATTTTTAGCTATTATTGGAATGACATCGAAAGCAGACATTAAAATTGATTGATTCTGGGAAAATTACCGGGATTATTCACTCAAAACTGCAATATTTGTATAAATAAAAACTCAATTATAATTTTGGAAATTGAGTCTATACAAGTGTTAGAAAACAGATAACATTAACATCACAAAGCAATTTCCAACTTGAACATTCTTGCTTTTTTTACGCCACTAATAGAGTCCTCACGTAGCTTATGGCACTTTGGACAAACCGTATTGGGTATTATATTTCGCCATCCCATTACTGGTACAAGTATTATCCCCATTTTACCTGATGGTCAGATTGTACTCATTAGAAGAAAAGATGATGGTCGTTGGTCATTACCTGGTGGTATGGTGGACTGGGGAGAAGATATTCCTCATGCAGTCCGTCGAGAGTTGATGGAAGAAACAGGACTAAAAGTAGTTAATATTCGTCGTTTAGTCGGAGTTTATTCCTCTCCAAACCGCGATCCTCGCATTCATTCTATTTGTATTGTTGTTGAGGCTGAAGTTGAAGGAGAAATGAGAATAACAGATACTTTGGAAGTTTTAGACATCCAAGCTTTTCCTCCTAGTTCTTTACCCAAACCAGATATGTCTCATGATCATGCTCGTCAGTTACAAAACTACTTAAATGGTTTAACAACACTGGCATAAAATTAAGAATTCAGGTGAGGCGATAATATCTTCGACTTCACCAGATCAATTTATAATTGCTGGACACAATAAATCAAAGAAGTCGGGGATTTAGGTATGAAGGACTAATATAGCTGTATTCTCAATCCTTACAGATAAAATGTGGAAAATTTTAAATTTTTGGTTTTAAAATTAAATCTAAAATTTATAATTGGGAATTGCTAAAGTTAGATCAGTAAATTAGTAAATAGAAGATGAATATTTTATTTCGCAACTCCCGGAGAAAATTATCGCAAGGAGTATTGTTTTGGCGGGAAGTTGGTACAGGAATACCAATGATTTTCTTGCATGGTGCATGGAATGATGGTAGTGAATGGGTATCAGCAATGGAATTATTGGCTAAAGATATCCATTGTTTTACACCAGATTTATTAGGTTTTGGTGAATCAGCACATCCTAATACTCATCATGCTATAGATTTACAAGTCGAATGTTTAGAAGATTTTATTGAGGCTTTAAAGTTAGAAAAAGTCTATTTAGTTGGTAATTCTTTAGGTGGTTGGATTGCTGCTAGTTATGCTTTAAAATATCCAGAAAAAATATATGGTTTAATACTGTTATCACCGGAGGGAGTATCAGCACAAGGACAGGAAAAGTCTTGGCAAAAAAGCCGATTTTTGTTTAATTGTCCCATCTTAATAATTAAATTTTTACGCTTGATGAGTTACTTGCTGAA
>OGVQ01000165.1_pt1 | contig 9832 bp, 8 predicted proteins | sample 1575801 | NCBI WGS metagenome assembly OGVQ01 (sample SAMN07581550, study PRJEB24739) | freshwater metagenome | place: Singapore | collected 2015-04 | reverse complement strand
TTACCTGTGCTGCTAATATTTCTAGGGGAATTAATGTTTGTTTTTGAACATTTTCTAGGGGATTTTTGGTAACAGCTTGTGTTAGAATTAGTTTTAACTCAGTCTCTAGAGTCCTTCCATGTTGTTCTGCTTGATATCTGAGATTTTCAACTAGGTTGGGTTCTAAGTTATCTAGAATTATTTTCATATTTTATACATAGCTTGGGATTGGTTTATACTATAGCATTTTTCAGGATTATATATCAAAGCGGTAGGGGTTTAGCATTGCTAAACCCTTACATTTAAACTTCAATGCACCTTAAACGACTACTCTACTCAAGTGAAGCTTTCTTTTGAGTATACTCTTGTTCATTAATTAAACCACGCTCAAGAGCAATTTTTAAACTATACAATTTCTCAAAGTTATTAACTCTTTTATTTAATTTAACTTGAGCAATTTCAAACTCATCTTCATCAATAATTTCTAAAGATTTAAGTTCCTCTAGCTTCTTCAATTCTGCTTCAACTTCTTTCTTTATTCTCAATAAATCCTCTGCTTTATCTTGTTCAGCTTGTTTAGCTTTTAATTCCTTAATTTTTTCTAAAAGCTCTAATTTTTCTCCATCTAATTTTTTAATCGGATTGAATAATTTTGCTACAGCATCTTTACTGATTGATTCGGATTTACGCAGATTATCCGCTACTAATTGACCTAGTAAAGTATATTGTTTTTCTAGCTTAATTTCAATTTCTTTGATTTGAGTTTCTAATTTATTAATTTCGCTTTGTCTCTGAAAATCAGTAGAGCTTTTAGTTGAAGCTTCAGACATTCCTTCACTAAGAGATTGAGTAAGATTTTTAAAGAAGTTAGTCAAAGAAGCTTTGCGTTGGGGTGCGGAAGTATTTGCTACTCTCAGCAAGGTGTTAGATGATAAAGGTTTGCTGACTGGTGTGGGTGATGAAGGTGGTTTTTGTTAAGCTAAAGTTAATATTTTTGATTTAGTAATGCCAGATTACTATTCAAGATATTTTAAGTGATCAACAGCAGATTAATTACATTATTTTTGATCCAATTCAGGAGGTAATTGTACAATGGATAAGTTAGAGAAATACAGAGAAATTATAGTTAGTATTGTGAAAAAACACGCTCAATATCAACCTAGTCATGGAAAAATTGAGGCTTTATGTATTTGTGATCAAGAATCTGATAATTATTTGTTAATGGATGCAGGTTGGGATATAACAGGTAGAGTTCATGCAGTGGTGTTTCATTTGCGAATTATTGATGGTAAAATCTGCGTTGAATGGGATGGTACAGAAAGGGGAATAACTGCGGAATTATTGGAATTAGGAGTTGGAAAGGATGATATTATTTTAGGGTTTATTCGTCCTGAATATCGGCAGTTTAGTGATTTTTCTGTGGCTTAAAACACAGCCATTACTACGGTGCGTCAGATGTCAAAAATCAGTTCATCTACAAATTTCACGGTTTATCTGCAAATGCCATACCGCAATTGGGACAATGAATATCAAAGCTACTCCAAACAGATGTTTTATGATAGTCCCAATAATAGCCATGTTTAAACAATTTTGTTGAACAATTCCAGCAATAGTTTATGTGTGTTTGATGTCCACAAGTTCTACAGTCTGCCGTGTATTTTTTTGCACCTTGTTTTGGGTGAATATCTACGCTGGTACTACCACAATTCAAACAAAATAAATCATTACTAGGTTGTGGATCTTTTGTAGTTCCATTGTTTGCATTTTTATGACTTTCTAAAAGATACTCAAAAGCCATTCCAATTAATTTTTTTAGGTTATCTGTAAAATTTGGTTTGTGCGTAATATATCCATATTTGTGAAATGGAAATGTAGGTTTTTGATCTTCTTCTTCACCAAAATAAATTTTATCACCTCCATGATTTGTCATTTTGACTGGTTTCTTTTCACCAGTTAAATCATTACAGGGGTGTAAGATAAAAACATAATAATCCATGTCACTATATTTATCATTTAAATTTTTTATCTCATAATTCAAAGATTTTTTGTAATTATAATTTTTAAATTTAGCATCAAGTACAAGATAAATTTTTCTATCATTAATGGATATTTCCAGGATAAAATCAGGTCTTTTATTATTTGGGAGTGTTTTTTGATAATATAAAGTAATTGTTCTCCCATTCAAATTTCCTTCAAAATTAATAGTTACCTGATTATTCAAGTTATTATTTTCAGGATTAATAACTTTTAGAAGTGTACGAATATCCCGTGAGTTGTATTTAAACCCGTATGATTCTTTTAATGTCTTAATTATAGAAACTAAACACCACAATTCATAAATTTGAGGTATTTCTCTCATACCATAAGTTGTAGCTTTCTCATAAAGATCAAAAACTCCTAGATCTATTCCCTCAGATTCTAATATTTCTTTATATGAATTTAAAGCATTTCGATAACTTATATTTTGAATAAAAGTCATTGAAGGTGTAAAACCTTGAATATTTTGCCATTTAATAGTTTTAAAAAATGTCTTTCTTATTCTTTGTTCTATTAATGGTAATAATTTTTGTTGTTCTTTTACAAATTCATCTAAGTTTTTAATTTGCTTTTCAAGTTTTTTTATGTCATTCTCTAGAGTTCTGACTTGATTTTCTCTTTCTTTTATATCTTTTGGTGTTAATATTTGAACCCAATTATTTGATTCTAATTTTTGTTTATTATTCAGTCGTTGATTTAATATATTTTTTTCAATTTCTGGGTCTATCCTTTTTATTCCTGTTATCGTAAACTGTGGGTAAATATTTCCTTTATCCACTCTAATATCACGATCTTTTATAAAAGAAAATTCAAATGTATATTTTTGTTCTTCTTCCAAATAATTTAAACACGCATAAGGAAAGTTGATTAGACAAAACGCTGTCTTATCGGTTTTGCACCAGAACCCACTATTGGATTTTTTATCTTTATATTTAATGTATATACGTAGGGTATAAAATTTTTGTTGACTATCAAATGGCATATTACGACTAATGTTTTGCCATTCTTCCTCCATATTTTGCACTTTTTTTTCTTGCAATAAAATTTCTTCTATAATTTCTTCCCTGTTAACTGGAGGATTAGGATCATTTAATACTTTAATTTTAGCCTTTTTATCGTTTATTTTATATTCCAAAGATTCTAACTGTTTCTTAGTATAATTAATATTATTTGAAACAATTTTATATATACTATTTAACATCAAACATAAATAGCGATTTTCATAAATATCGTAATTTTCAATAAATGTTTTTGAGGGTAAAACCCTAGCACTACCACCAATACTTACTAATTTTCTGTAAGTTTCAGCAATAGGTTTTACTTTCTCTATTTTCGCAATACCTTTTGATGTTAATAATTCAGATTTAGGTTTTTTTTCAATTGCATCATAAGCTTTTAGAAAATCAATAATTGATTTACTTTCTGAATAACAGAATATTTTATCATAGTATCTTAACTCTAATCTACTAGAAGTTATTTTTGATTTTTGGGAGGTGATTAAATTCCATAATTCACCCTCAAAATCATTTTTAAGTTGTTCAAAGTCAAAATCCAGAATGTTGCTATTTATATCAATTGAAATAAAATCTTTAATCTGCTTTAAATTGTCTAAAATGCCAATTTCAATTTTACCGATTGTATTTATAGAAGGACAATGATGATATCCAATTCCCCTTTGTCCTATCTCCCATTCTTCTCCTTTAATTATCCATAAATCATCTTTCAAATTAAAAAGAGGATCATGATATTTGCCATCACTACCTTTTAAAAATGGTGTGTGCGGTGTTTTTACACAAAATTGAAAATACTTACCATCCTCTTGAGTATAGAGAACAATATCATATTCATAAGTATTTATATTGCCAGGTTTTATTGTTGGTTTCAATGGCCTTACGCTTTTGGTGATACTTAAATATTTGTCGCGTGACTCCCATTCAATAGAAACCATTAAAACTTCAAAATCTTTCATCATGTCTTTCCTGTATATTATGCAAAAAAGTTAATTTGAGAATTATTTTCTGCGTGTTCGATCATTTCAGATAGGAATTTAATGGCGGGTTCACCTATTTCATCATGGTTATGATAGTCTGGATCGCTACGAGTATCATACTCTTCACCAAGAAGATCCCGTAAATATTCAAGCATATCTTTTAATACATCTAATTTAGTTTTGTCACTAGCATTTTTAGCCTTTTTTTCTGTATCAAATGATAAGCGAGGCAAGATTTTTTGAGTTATGATACTATTGAGAGAAATTTCATCAAAATAATTTCCATAAACATTCTTATTACATTCAGCATAGTTTAGAGATTGACGAATAGACCTAGCACCAAAGTCAATATTTAAAGGTAACAGAAATTTTTGATTTATTTCTTTTAAATTCATACTAATGTAGGAATCATCTATTTTAGGATATTCTTCCCTTTGAGAAAAAACAACTGGGTTCACATAAATCGGTGCTAACTTAAGATCATATTCTGAACTTTTAAAAAATGTTTTTACCTTTTCTTCATAAAGTAGTGGATTTTCAAACTTGACAATGTGTACACGATCTAATATCTTAGGTGAAAAGTAATTTGTGGTTTCATCAACATTAATAGCACCAATAAACCTGACATTATTAGGTATCTTGATAGTAGATGGAAATTTCAAAATATCCATTAAACGTCTTTTGGTTTTGGTGTGTAATTGCAAAAGCGATTCTTTCTCATTGTTACCAAAAATTTCTAAAAAGCGCGTTCTTGCCTCATCATTGTTTAAAAAGTCCTGCCAAGATTTTATTTCAATATTCTTAGCACTGTTTTCAAGCAGGTTTAATAAAGTCTTAAATTCTGATATGAATAGTTCTTCTTCATGTTTGGCATATAATTCAATTTCTGGTTGACTACTGCGTTCTTCTAATTTTGAAAGAAAGTCCGCAAAGTAATATTCAACTCTTGCTAAATTCATCTCATCTAGGCAAATGAGATATAATTGATCTGGATTGTGAATAGCCTCTACTATTGCTTCTGTGAAAGGTGTGGGCAGAAAAGACATCTGAATAGGGTTATAATATCCCAACAAATCATCTGAACTTGTCCAATTAGGTTTAACAGGTATAATCTTGGCAACACCACCCAATGCTTCCGCAAATGCTTTGACAATTTGGGTTTTACCCGAACCTGACAAACCACTCAAAACAATTAAATCATTTGTTCTTAATAGGGTCAAAAAATTTCTGATCTGAAATCTTGTATAAATCAGATTTTTTTCGCAAAATAAATATTGATGTACATGATCTGCTAATTTCGCAAAACTACTTTCTAATTCATTTTCAAAACTTAAATAATTACTAGGAATAACGTATTTTTCTCTGGATAGTGAAATATACTGTCTTTCCTCATCCTCGTTCAAAAATTCTAATTTTCTGCAAATATTAATCTTTTGCTGAAGAATTTTTATAGTGTTTTCCATTTCCGTTTTTTGATTTATTATTTGGTCAAGTTGTATTTTATTGGACTCTATTTTTTCACTCAATTCCGATATGAAACTCTCATTTTTTGAAATTTCGGTAATTTTTTGAGCGATTGTTTCCTCGCAATATTTAATTGTCTCATTTAGTTCGTTAATTTCATAATTCTTTTCCTCTATGGCTTTGACAAGACTATTTAATTTTTCTCCCTGTTGAACTCTATCAACAGTAGTTTTTAATAAATAAGGATTGTTCCTTTTTCTCCTTTCATTTATGTTTTTTTCTAATTCACACTCAAAATAATACCGTTCACCTTTTTCTAATTCATAAGGATCGTAAATAAATACTTCATCAATATCATCACCATTAGGATATTTTATTTTTCGTCCGTTATGATCAACAACAGATTTAAAATATCCATAACGACTACCTGGGTTTACGGTTAGGACTCCAGATAATACAAGAGATAAAATTTGATTGTATTCAAGAATGTCCTTAATCAACTCACTACCAGGTTTTGCTAGTAGTTTATTAAGTTCCTGTTCATCATTTTCAGTCATAGGCTATTTGATGGTAATTGCGTTTTTATGCTTACCAGCAACTAAGATTTGCTGTAACATTAACTTGACTATGGATATTGTCAGCGTTAAAGCATTGTTACTGAAAGTATTTATACTATTTTTACACTTATATAATATACATCTGTCTGTCTTCTTGGGCAACTATACGATTAAAGGCTTAAAAAAAATTAATCAAGTAGTCAGGTAAAGCAATTTATACATTCACTAGCATTCCCCAGGTTATGGATAATGCCACGTTGCGCTATCAGAAACCAAACTCGGAAATCTTCTTTAATGTCAGCCGATTTTCCCCCAGAAACACATAAACTAGCGATTGGGTTATTAGTAAACTGTAAAGGTTGAACCCTGACGACATACTCAAAATCAAGGACAAACCACGAATGACTAAATTTCTAGACACCGCCATTGAAGCCATTGTCGCCCGCGAAATCCTCGACTCACGGGGTAGACCTACCCTAGAAGCAGAAGTACATTTAGCTGGCGGTGCAGTGGGACTAGCGCAAGTTCCTAGTGGTGCTTCCACAGGCACATTTGAAGCCCATGAACTGCGGGATGGGGATAAAAGCCGTTATGGAGGTAAAGGAGTCCTCACGGCGGTAAAAAATGCCAATGAGATATTAGCACCGAAATTATTAGGGTTGGATGTCCTCAACCAAGAATTGTTAGACCGGACAATGATTGCTACAGATGGTTCACCTAACAAATCTAATTTAGGCGCGAATGCCATTTTAGGTATTTCCTTAGCAGCAGCTAAAGCAGGTGCAGCAGCTTTAGATATTCCCCTCTATCGCTATTTGGGTGGCCCTTTGGCAAATTTACTGCCAGTACCCTTAATGAATGTGATCAACGGTGGGGCGCACGCTGCAAATAACGTTGATTTTCAAGAGTTTATGATTGTCCCCATCGGTGCGCCTTCTTTTAAAGAAGCTTTGCGTTGGGGTGCGGAAGTATTTGCTACTCTCAGCAAGGTGTTAGATGATAAAGGTTTGCTGACTGGTGTGGGTGATGAAGGTGGTTTTGCACCTAACCTAGAATCTAACCAGGTGGCTTTAGAATTGTTGGTAGCTGCAATTAAACAAGCTGGTTATAAGCCCGGTGAACAAGTGGCTTTAGCTTTAGATGTAGCTGCAAGTGAATTTTACAAAGATGGTCAATATGTCTATGATGGTAAGCCCCATAGTCCTGTTGAGTTTATTGATTATTTAGGACAATTGGTTGACCAATATCCGATTGTATCTATTGAAGATGGTTTACATGAGGAAGATTGGCAAAGTTGGCAATTACTAACTCAGAAAATCGGCTCAAAAGTACAATTAGTAGGTGATGATTTATTTGTAACTAACGCCACCCGCTTACAAAAAGGCATTGAACAAAAAGCCGCTAACTCGATTTTGATTAAGTTAAATCAAATCGGTTCTCTAACTGAAACTTTGGAAACTATTGATTTAGCTACTCGCAACGGTTTCCGTTCAGTTATTAGCCATCGTTCCGGTGAAACTGAAGATACAACCATTGCTGATTTAGCTGTCGCAACTCGCGCCGGACAAATTAAAACTGGTTCTCTGTGTCGTAGTGAACGGGTAGCAAAATACAATCGTTTACTGAGAATTGAGGATGAATTAGGCGATCGCGCTGTTTATGCCGGTGCTGTGGGTTTAGGTCTAAAGTAGGTGATTGGTAATTGGTGATTGGTAATTGGGGAAGAGGAAAAAAATATTACCCATTACCCATTACCCATTACCTATGACCAAATTAAGGATAAAATCCCGCTTTAGGCAATCCTAAAGTTTCATCCCAGTTCATCATGATGTTCATACATTGAATGGCTTGTCCAGCTTGGCCTTTAATCAGGTTGTCAATAGCTGACATGACGATAACTCGACCTGTGCGGCGATCAACTTCTAAGCCGATGTAACAATTATTGCTACCACAAGCCCATTTAGTTTGGGGATAGGTGCCGCTATTGCAGAGTTTTACCCAAGGAGAATTGCGATAAAAGGCGTTATAGATGGTGATTAAATCATCACGAACTAAACCAGGATCGCGCATGGTGGCGTATACAGTTGCTAAAATACCCCGCACCATAGGAATCAGGTGGGGTGTAAACTGAATTGTTACTTCATGTCCTGCCAATTCACTGCAAATTTGCTCAATTTCTGGGGTGTGACGATGACTGGCTACACCATAAGCAGCTAGAGAGTTATCAGCTTCCGCTAATAAGAGATTGATTTTTCCTTGTCTACCACCGCCAGATGTTCCAGATTTAGCATCAATTATCGCTGTTTCGGGAACAATTAAGCCTTGTTTTAGCAGTGGAGAAAGTGCCAACAGACTGGCGGTAGGATAACAACCAGGACAACCAATGAGTTGAGATTCGGCAATGCGATCGCGGTACAATTCCGGTAAACCATAAACTGCTGTAGCGGCTGTGGTGCGATCGCTCCTTTGTGTCCCATACCAGGTTGTATAAGTTGTTAAATCACTAAAGCGATAGTCAGCACTCAAATCTAGGACTTTACAACCTTTTTCTATAAGTTGAGGAGTAATTTGGCAAGCTAGACCATTAGGTAAAGACAGAAATACGACTTCACAACGACTAGCAATAACTTCCGGGTCCACTCCCTCAATATCCAAATCAACTATATTACCTAAATGTGGGTAAAGATCAGTAAAGGATTTACCCGCGCTGCTTTCACCACCTAAATAAGCAAGTTCTACCTCTGGATGATCCATCAGGAGTCGCACTAGCTGCACTCCACCATATCCTGACGCGCCAACAATTCCAACTGGTACGCGCCTCAAATTTCCCATGATATTAAATCCTTATCCACTTTCAGTTAATCTATTATCAGCCATCAGCAGTCAAGCTAGTAGCTCATTACTGATGATTTTTTATTATCGCTGCATTGTATAGCAAATGTCGTCTTTTAGCTTATATATCACTTTACATCTGGGAAATATATTTACTGGCATCTTCCACCAGCAATAATTAAGGTAATTTTATTACACCGTATAATCACGAAATCCTTGATTTATCGTTTAAAATCAATAAAAATAAGGTAGTCTTATGACGCATCTTTTTAAATTATCTGGGTTGGTACGGAGTGGTGGAAGATTTGAGTTTACAGAAAATAACACTCATAGTGTGTAGAAACCCATCTCAGTCAAGATTATGTTGTTTATGTGACAGAAAATTCTCAACTGCAAAAACTCGGTGAACATATCCGCACCATCAGAAAAGCTCAAGGTCTTTCACAAGAAGAGTTAGCAGAACTATCAGGACTACATCGCAACTATATCGGTGGTGTAGAACGTGGTGAAAGAAATCTTGCTTTATTAAACATTATTCGTATTGCTCACGCTTTGGGAATGTCACCCAGTGAGTTATTAAAAGGTTTAGATTGAATGGTATCTCCTCATTCTGATATTCCCGTTGAAAAGTGGGCAGATAAAACCAAAGAACTTATAGAACAACATCCTCTCAAGCCAGATATTATTAGAGACATTGCCTTAAGGAGTTGGTCGCTTTTATGGCAAACAAAAATAGGAGAAGGGGATACAGGTTAGGGGTCAATGTTGCCTCACTCCTACCTTTGATAAACAAATTTTTAACATCGGATGCGCCAGACCAATATGCTAATTGTATAACTTTTATAATTATAAGAAAAATGCCGAAAACCCTTGAAGATGTGACTGACTCAGGAAGTCACATCTGTGCTTTAGACAAGGGATGAATGCTAGTTGCAGGATTTATCCTGCATTGACGTTAATCGCGTTGCTGCTC
>OGVQ01000163.1_pt1 | contig 10143 bp, 6 predicted proteins | sample 1575801 | NCBI WGS metagenome assembly OGVQ01 (sample SAMN07581550, study PRJEB24739) | freshwater metagenome | place: Singapore | collected 2015-04 | reverse complement strand
AGAATACCAATTCTTCCAAAGTATTGCAATACTTCTTGTATTTTTTTTTTTTCAAGCAGAAGACGGCATACGAGATGCGCGAGAGTGACTGGAGTTCAGACGTGTGCTCTTCCGATCTGTTTCCCAGTCACGATATATAGCCTTTTTATATAAGTTACAAATTTACTATTTTTCCAGATTGGATAGTATTTGTGCTAATAGCGTTACAATATGTTAGAATTATAGCAAAAATATGACAACTATTCAAAGTTAATTTGACATAATTTTGTCTTTTGTCAAGTTGAAGGCTAAAATCTAGATTTTTTTGGAGTTTTGGAGTTTATGACAACCTCACAGGAGAGGATTATCCCGACGGATTTGCGAGGTGAAATGTCGCGATCTTATCTAGAATACGCTATGAGCGTCATTGTAGGTCGGGCGCTGCCAGATGCTAGGGATGGACTCAAACCTGTGCATCGTCGCATTCTGTATGCCATGCACGAACTGGGTTTACTACATGATCGCCCCTTTAGAAAATGCGCCCGTGTGGTGGGGGAAGTATTGGGTAAATATCACCCCCACGGTGACACGGCGGTGTATGATGCCCTGGTGCGGATGGCGCAGGATTTTTCCATGCGATCGCCTCTGATCAGTGGACATGGTAACTTTGGTTCGGTAGACAACGATCCGCCAGCAGCAATGCGGTACACAGAATGTCGTTTGCACGCCTTAACCAGTCTTGCCCTCCTCCAAGATATTGAAGCTGAAACCGTAGACTTTGCGGATAACTTCGACGGTTCGCAACAAGAACCCACGGTTTTACCTTCCCGCATTCCCCAACTATTGCTAAATGGTTCTTCAGGAATTGCTGTGGGAATGGCGACCAATATTCCTCCCCACAACTTGGGAGAATTAATTGATGGGTTAGTCGCACTAATTCATAATCCTGAAATAACTGATCTTCAGTTAATGCAGTATATTCACGGACCCGACTTCCCCACCGGGGCGCAGATTTTGGGAGTCAGTGGCATTAAAGAAGCTTACACCACAGGGCGCGGTTCAATTACCATGCGTGGTGTAGCCAATATTGAAACCATTGAACAACGCAACCGCCCAGATCGGGAAGCAATTATCATTACCGAATTACCCTACCAAACTAACAAAGCGGCATTAATTGAAAAAATTGCCGAGTTGGTGAATGATAAGAAAATAGAGGGGATTGCAGATATCCGGGACGAGAGCGATCGGGACGGGATGCGAATTGTCATAGAATTAAAACGGGATGCCTATCCCCGTGTCGTTTTAAACAATCTTTATAAACAAACCCCCCTCCAGTCCAACTTCGGGGCGAATATGTTGGCATTAGTCAACGGTGAACCCCACACCCTCGCCATCAAACAATTCCTCAGCGTTTTCCTCGACTTCCGTATTCTTTGCATTGAACGCCGTACCCGCTACGAACTTCGCAAAGCAGAAGAACGAGATCACCTCCTGCAAGGTTTATTAATTGCCCTGTCCCAATTAGATGCAATTATTGTTTTAATTCGTCATGCACCGGACGCACCCACAGCCAAGGGTGAGTTAATTACGACTTACGGACTGTCAGAAGTGCAAGCAGACGCAATTTTGCAAATGCAACTGCGGCGGTTAACAGCCTTAGAAGCTGATAAAATTCGCCTGGAACACGAGGAATTGCAAGTTAAAATTGCCGACTTAATGGATATTCTCGCCAGACGGGAACGGGTGCTAGAAATCATTGAAAACGAAATAGCCCAGATTAAAACTAGCTTTGCTACACCCCGGCGGACAGTAATTACCCATGGGGAAGGAGATATAGATGATATTGACCTAATTGCCAATGAAAAAGCAATTATTCTCCTCACGGAACAAGGTTACATCAAACGGATGCCCGTCAACACCTTTGAAGCCCAAAGCCGGGCTACCAGAGGCAAAGCGGGGGCGAAAGTTAAAGATGATGATACCATCGAGCATTTTTTAACCTGCTGTGACCACGATAGTATTCTCTTCTTTAGCGATCGCGGAGTCGTCTACTCACTCAAAGCCTATCAAATTCCTGTCGGTTCTCGCACCAGTCGCGGCACACCCATAGTGCAAATGTTGCCCATTCCCAAAGAAGAAAAAATTACCTCCATCGTCCCCGTAGACGAATTTAGCAGCGAAGAATATCTAGTGATGCTGACCAAGGGCGGTAACATTAAAAAAACCGTCCTAGAAGCATTTAGCAATATCCGCGCCAACGGTTTAATTGCCATCTCCCTAGAAGAAGGCGATCAACTACGCTGGGTCAGAAGGGCTAGAGTAGAAGACAGCATCATCATCGGTTCACGTCAAGGGATGGCCATTCACTTCCGTTGTACCCATGAACAACTGCGTCCCCTCGGTAGGGCCACCCGTGGCGTAAAATCCATGAAACTTAAGGATAAAGATGAACTCATCGGCATGGATATCCTCCCGGCGGCCATTCTCGACACCTTAGACACAGGTACAGAAGGGGAAATAGAAGAAACCGCAGAAATTGAAGAAACCCTAGAAACCGCAGACATCGAAAATACAGAAGAACCCACAGAAGCTGCTAACACCAACAGCACTGGACCCTGGGTATTAGTCATTACCATAGGCGGTTATGGTAAGCGTGTTCCCGTTTCCCAATTCCGACTCCAAAACCGCGCCGGTCAAGGTTTAATGGCCACCAAATTCAAAAACCGCAAAACCAAAGACAAATTAGCCACTCTGCGAATTGTCAACAGCGACGAAGAAATCATGATGGCCACCAATCGCGGTATCATTATTCGGCAAGCTGTGAATGCCATTTCTATCCAGTCCAGATCAGCCACCGGTGTGAGGGTGCAACGTCTAGATGAAGATGATGCTATTACCGGAGTGGCAATTGTTCCCCCCGACAGTGATGATAATGGCGAACTAGAAGAAGCAGAATAGACAATTAACAAGAAACAAAATCCCCGACTTCTCTAAGAAGTCGGGGATCTAAACTCAGTTATGAAAAAGCATATTTAATTTTTACGAAATGTCTAAATGTATAACAGCAATTAAACACCAAAAAAACTTAAATCCTATCATCCATTATACATTAATATTTGCCAGTGGAATATTTATGGGAGCAACGGTTGCCCCTTTTGGTGCATGGTTTTTAGCCTGGGTTGCCCTTGCCCCTCTATGGATATTAGTTATTAAATATACATCTAAAATAGATCATCCTGTACCCCGCCCCCTACCCTCTGCCCTGATTTGGGGTATCGGTTATCACGGCCTTGCCCTATCCTGGATCACAGGCATTCATCCCATGGACTGGTTAGGAGTTCCCTGGTTGCCAAGTCTAGCTATTACCCTATTTTGTTGGGCATTTATTAGCCTGTGGGGAGGAATTTTAGTCACTATTTGGGCGGCTTTGATGGTGCGGTTAAATAGAGGAAAACCTTGGTTGCGTGTACTCATAGGTACAACCCTATGGTGCAGTTTAGAAAGCCTTTGGAGTGCTGGACCATTATGGTGGAGTTCTCTAGCTTACACCCAATCACCGCATAATCTCCTAATCCTCCATTTAGGACAAATTTCCGGTCCGAATACGGTAACAGCCGTCATAGTCGCCTTCAATGGTTTAATTGCCGAATATCTGACCCAAAGACCCCATCCAAAAACCTCTGCGTCCTCCGCGCCTCTGCGGTTCCTTAACTCTTACTTAATCCTAGCCACCACACTATTAATTACCTCCCATTTCATCGGCTTTATTCTCTATGGTCAACCATTACTAGAAAGCCAGGATACAGCTTTAAAAATCGGCATTATTCAAGGCAATATTCCTAATAAAATTAAAGTTCTCCCCCAAGGATTACGACGGGCAATTACAGGTTATACAGAAGGATATTTACAACTAACTGATCAAAATGTAAAAGCCGTTCTCACACCGGAAGCAGCCATACCCATTTTTGCCCGCAATTTATCCCCAACTCCTTTATTAAATGCTATTCAAGAAAAAGGTGTCATAGCTTGGATAGGTGCATTTGGTGAAAGAGGAACTAGCTATACAAATAGTTTATTTACTGTCCTTGGTAATGGAGAAATTACCAGTCGTTACGATAAATCTAAACTTGTGCCATTAGGAGAATATATTCCTTTTGAAAATATTTTTGGGGCAATTATTCAACGTTTATCACCACTAGAAGCCCATCAAGTTCCCGGTCAAGCCCAGCAAATTTTTGATACTCCTTTTGGTAAAGTTATTATTGGTATTTGTTACGAATCTGCTTTTGCCGAAAACTTCCGTTATCAAGCCTCTATGGGTGGGCAATTTATTCTCAGTTCTTCCAATGATGCCCATTATACGCCAGCAATGGCAAATCAACATCATGCCCAGGATATCATGCGGGCAATTGAAACCGATAGATGGGCTGTGAGGGCAACAAATACAGGCTATTCCGCTTTCGTTGATCCCCATGGACAAACTATTTGGAAATCAGAATATAACACCTACCAAACCCATGCAGAAACTATTTATCCTCGTCAAACTCAGACTTTATATGTACGTTGGGGAGATTGGTTGATGCCTTTGTTGTTGATTTTAGCTGCTGTGGTGTATTTGGTACTGCGATAATTTCCTCTATCCAGGTTCATTTAAACTATGATGAGGCAGTAGTTGAGAGATTATACAATCTGCAATCGCCTCTTCTACGTCCTCATGGTAAGATTTATTCGGGCAAAATTATTCACCCTTAAATTTACCGGATGTCTATTCCTGAAATTACGCAAACTTTATTAGCGGCAAAGAAAGAGAAAGGTTTAAGCTTTGCTGATTTAGAAAAAATTCTGGGACTGGATGAAGTATACATTGCGGCTATATTCTACCGTCAGGCTAGTGCATCATCCGAAGAAGCTAAGTTATTAGTAGAAGCATTGGATTTAGCCCCCATCTATATCCAAGAGTTGACCAACTATCCAGTTAAGGGATTGGGACCTGTTGTCCCAACAGACCCACTGATTTACCGCTTCTATGAAATTATGCAGGTCTATGGCTTCCCGATGAAGGAAGTAATTCAAGAAAAGTTTGGTGATGGGATTATGAGTGCAATTGACTTTACCTTAGACGTGGAAAAAGAGGTAGACCCCAAAGGCGATCGCGTTAAAATTACCATGTCTGGTAAATTCCTACCGTACAAAAAGTGGTAGTCTTTGACTCATCAAAGTAAATTCTGTACAAGGGGTAAAAGTTAGGTCAAGGGAGAGATCATACTCCCCCTCTACCTAACTTTATCCCATTAACATTCTTATCAGCAAGCCAATGGACGATCCAAAAGAAATTAATGTTGTAAAGGTACTTATGAGGAGAATACCAAATATAAAGAAAAATACCGTTGTAAACAGTAAAAGTTTGGTTTTACCTCGATAAGAGGAGCGATCGCCTGGTTGATAATCCTTGTGTAGATTTCGTTGACTATAAGGGTGAAAGGTTGTGTTGCCGTGATGATTCCCACCAGAGAGGAAGGCATTTTTCTTCAACTTATCATTCGCCCCACGACAGAATCAGGGTTTTGGACTTTTTTATTATGTCTGAAAAGTATCACTTTGCCTCAGAGATAAAGGTGCTGTTGACAGTTAGCTGTTGACAGTCAAATGCTAACTATCAAACCATTAATATATTGATTTCTATGCTGCCTTCCATCTTCAAAACCTGTATTCCCAGAGACGAAATTTTAGCAGGGGAACTCTCCCCAGAATTATTTGCAGCTAAATTACGCTTGGTAGTTGAAGGTACAGCACCTTACGTCTACCAAGATCCGACAACCTTTTTCGCCAATACCTTTCCTACAGATGGGTTAAAAACCCTGATTTCCGAAGTATTTGGACGATTAGGAGGTGCTGCTATTGGTTCTCCTATCATTCGCTTAGAAACCAGTTTTGGAGGTGGTAAAACCCATGATGAAATCGCCTTGTGGCATATAGCCAGAAATGGGCGGAAAATCCCTGGATTAGAGCGTTTTGTTGATAATATTAATTTAATTCCAGAGCGTCCAATTCAAGCATCGGCGATCGCTTGCCAAGACTTAGATCCAGTTAACGGTGTTTACCATTCAGATACAGGCATTACCACCTATACCCTGTGGGGAGAAATAGCTTATCAAATCGGTGGTGTAGCAGGTTACAGCTTACTCAAAGGTTCTGATGAACAACGAGTTAGCCCCGGCACAGTAGTTTTAGAACGCATTACCCAAGGGCAACCCACAGTAATTATTCTCGATGAAATAGCCCGTTATCTCAGGGCAGCTAAAGCCACAGTAGTTATTAATAGCGACTTAGCAGAACAAGTTGTCGCCTTTTTATTCTCCCTCATGGACTTGGCAGCAGCTTCTAATAACTTAGTCTTTGTTTACACCCTCGCCTCCTCCACCGACAGTTTTGGGGCAGAAACCACAGAAATTCGGGAAACCATTTCAGCCACAGCTAGACAAGAACGGATTCTCAAACCCAGTACCGATGTAGAAATTTACAATATCGTTAAACAACGGATGTTTAACAGCATTGAAGCCAACGCTGCTAGTAATGCAGCTAGAGAATATCTGCAAACTTATAAAGCTAGTCGCATTGACTTACCAGATGGTTGTAAAGATGCCCGTTATGCCGAAGGTATTGAACAGAGTTATCCCTTCCATCCTGAACTGTTTAGCCTATTAACCAAAAAAATCGCCTCCATTCCCAACTTCCAACGCACCAGGGGCGCATTACGCCTATTTGCTGGAGTTATACGTTATCTCTGGCAAAACATTAACAGTTCACAGTCAACAGCCAACAGCCAACAATCCCCAATTTGGATACCCCTAATTCACATCCATCATATCCCTGTAGGCATTGAAGAAGAAATTACCAGTGATTTAACTTCTCGATTGGGGAGAGAATTAATGCGAATCCCCATTCAAGCAGACATTTATAACCCAGATGGTAGAGAAGCATATAGCCAATTACAAGACGCAGAATGGCAAGCAGCCGGCAAACCTCCCTTTTCTACCTGGGTAACTAGAACCATTTTCTTACATTCCATTAACCAAGGAATTGCCGCAGGTATTCGTCGTCCTGAATTAAACTTATCCCTACTGACACCAGGATTAGAAATTGGCTTTGTACAGACCGTTTTAGACAGACTCACAGCAGTAGCGTGGTATTTAGAAAATGATCCGATTACCTCCATTGCCAAATTTAAAGAAGAACCATCACTCAATAAAATCATTTCCGAAGAAAAAGCACAAATTGGCATTACTGAAGCCAAAGATGAATTAAGAAAACGCCGGGATACGATTTTCGCGGATAAATTCTTTAAATTAGTTTCAGCACCAATAAGTCCGGCAGATGTAGATGATGTTGCTGATAGCGTAGCTTTGTGCATTATTGATTTTGATGAAGAGACAATTTCTTTTACCACAGATGGACCACCTGCTATGGTAGAACGCATTTTTAACAACACTGGAGAGTCTGGAAAATTCCGCACTTATAGAAATCGCCTGTTATTTCTGATTGCTAATAAGCAAGAATTACAACGTGCCATTGAGAATGTGCGAGAATATCGGGCTATGCAAAATATTCTCAATTCTCCTAATCGTTTACAAGACTTATCAGAAAATCAACAAAAACAACTCAAAGATCGTAAAGGTAAATTTGAATTAAATATTAGAGTATCCATTACTAATACCTATCGGCATTTATTTTATCCTGCCAATGATCCGGTGAAAGCCCCCAAGGGTTTAATGCACTATACTTTACCTGCCCAAGAATCTAGTGACATTAAAGGTAATAACCAACAGGATATTATTTTAAAATCTCTCAAAGATTGTCAAAAAATCCGTCAAGATGAAGCACAATCTTATGCACCAGCATTCATATTACAGAAAGTTTGGCCAGCAGGGATAAATCATTGGACAACGAAAGCATTAAAAGAAACTTTTGCTAAGGATTTGAGTTTAAATATTTTCTCTGATGCGGAAATATCTAAATTACGAGAGACAATTCGCACGGGAATTTTAGATGGTAGTTGGGACATAAAGATTGGCGATAAACTATTCATCAAAACTGATGATAATAAAATTGTTCTTCCTGATTCCATAGAATTTTCTGAAAAAATAGAATTGTATCGTCGGGGTATTCTGCAACCTCCCAAACCACGAGAAATTGAACTGAATGCCCAAGTTATGCCTAGTACAGATAAATTAAAACCTGTGCGGTTAAGGTGGAAAGCATCTGGGGCATTAACAATTAAATTGTATCAAGAAAACACGGAAATTAATGATAGGGTGTTTCGTCCTAGTGATGAATATGAAACTAGCATTACCCAAAGTACATTTTTTAAAATAGTGGTTGACTATGGTAATGAAGAAATAGTTGAAAAAGAAACTAAAGCTTCCATACTTACTTATGGTACAGGTACAAATTCTCCCACTCCCAATGGCGGAGAAAAACCAGGTTTATTTGCTGTAGAACCGGCGATATTTAATGTAGAAGGTTCATTAAATAGCAGTTTTACCCAATTAGCTGATTTTATCAAAGATCATCAAGCACAGGGAATTGAATTACTAGAAATTTCTGTAACAGAAGTAATGGACTACCGCAAGTTATTAACTGCATTTCCTTTATTGATGAAATTACCCCTGCAAATTGACCAGACAGCAAGTATAACCTTGGGAGAGCAATTTATTCGTTTAGAGTACCAAGGACCATATAAAGGGTTTAATAGTTTCCAGAATACTCTTAATACCTTATTGGGTAGTAAAGATGTCAAAGCAGATGTATTCTTGAAGTTAGAATTTAAATTTTTGTCACCAATTCTGCCAGAGGGAACAGAAATAAGTAATATCAAAAGTACCTTAAACCGAAATCCGGTGGACAGGTTGAATTTAATGGCAAAATTGACGTATTAAATAATGCAAGAATTTCAGTTGCGTATAGTTCCCACAGATAATAATAACTTTGCTGTTGAATTATATCAATGTGCTTATAAAAAGGCAGGAGAAAAAAAACGTCCTTCTGCCAAGCGGATTGGTAGATTAAAGGGTAATGTTTTAATTCAGGTTAAACAGGTGATTTATGATTGTTTGAAAGCCAATAATTATGACCCAAAAACATTAAGTCATAATCGTCAAAGTCCTTATGTTTTGAGTGAGGAAACAGGGATAAATTTAGCTTTGTTATTTCAGACGGTGCAACCACTTTCTAAGCCAGAACGTATTGCTAACATTGCCCAAGGTATAAAAGCAATGAGTTATGAGGAATCCCATTACTGGTTTGCTAAGATTAGTAATGGAAAGCGTAGTCAGGCTTTAAAAGCGATTAGGGTATTATTAGGAGATTGAGGTTTGTTAACTGTTGACTGTGGTGTAATTAAAGGTAATAAAGATGGCTTACAGTGATTTTAAATTAAGTGAAATTATCCAAAAATTTGAATTAACATTAAATGAAGTATCAGGATTATTTGGAGATGTTCTAGAGGAAGAATCTAGTGATTTACTAACAATAATCCTCAAGGAAAATGTTGATTTAGCTGTTTCAATTAATACCGAAAAAGCCCGTTCTGAGATGATAATTAGTCCAATTTTATTGGAAGTAAGAAGAAAATTAAATAATGAAATCAGTTTATTTTCTGGAGTAGACTTTAATGTTGATAATCAACAAGGGTTAAATGGTTTTTGTGATTTTCTGATTAGTCTTTCTAAAGAACAGCTTTTTGTCCGCGCACCTGTAATTACATTGGTAGAAAGTAAAAATGAAAACTTGAAATCCGGTTTGGCTCAATGTATAGCTGAAATGTTGGCTGCTCAATTATTTAATGAACAAAAACAAAATCAGATTAAAATTGTTTATGGTGCTGTGACTATAGGTACTATTTGGCAGTTTTTGAAGTTAGAAGATAAAGTAGTTTCTATTGATTTAACTGAATATTATATCAAGGATGTAAAAAAGATTTTAGGAATTTTAATCAGTGCAATTAGGCAAGAATAATTGTCTGAATCAGGATAACCAGGATTTAAGGATGTACAGGATGGTTTTTTTGTCTGAATCAGGATTTCCAGGATTTAAGGATGTACAGGATGGTTTTTTTTGTCTGAATCAGGATTTCCAGGATTTAAGGATGTACAGGATGGTTTTTTT
>OGVQ01000162.1_pt1 | contig 10482 bp, 9 predicted proteins | sample 1575801 | NCBI WGS metagenome assembly OGVQ01 (sample SAMN07581550, study PRJEB24739) | freshwater metagenome | place: Singapore | collected 2015-04 | reverse complement strand
ATAGTGTGGGATTTAGCCCCGACGGCAAACAACTGGCTTCTGGGAGTGATGACAACACGATCAAAATCTGGGACGTGACCACAGGGAAAGTCCTGAATACCCTGAAAGGTCATGATAGTTCGGTCATTAGTGTGGGATTTAGCCCCGACGGCAAACAACTGGCTTCTGGGAGTGGTGACAACACGATCAAAATCTGGGACGTGACCACAGGGAAAGTCCTGAATACCCTGAAAGGTCATGATAGTTCGGTCAATAGTGTGGGATTTAGCCCCGACGGCAAACAACTGGCTTCTGGGAGTGATGACAACACGATCAAAATCTGGGACGTGACCACAGGGAAAGTCCTGAATACCCTGAAAGGTCATGAGAATTCGGTCTATAGTGTGGGATTTAGCCCCGACGGCAAACAACTGGCTTCTGGGAGTCGTGACAACACGATCAAAATCTGGGACGTGACCACAGGGAAAGTCCTGAATACCCTGAAAGGTCATGATAGTTCGGTCTATAGTGTGGGATTTAGCCCCGACGGCAAACAACTGGCTTCTGGGAGTGGTGACAACACGATCAAAATCTGGGACGTGACCACAGGGAAAGTCCTGAATACCCTGAAAGGTCATGAGAGTTCGGTCTATAGTGTGGGATTTAGCCCCGACGGCAAACAACTGGCTTCTGGGAGTCGTGACAACACGATCAAAATCTGGGACGTGACCACAGGGAAAGTCCTGAATACCCTGAAAGGTCATGATAGTTCGGTCTATAGTGTGGGATTTAGCCCCGACGGCAAACAACTGGCTTCTGGGAGTGGTGACAACACGATCAAAATCTGGGACGTGACCACAGGGAAAGTCCTGAATACCCTGAAAGGTCATGAGAGTTCGATCTATAGTGTGGGATTTAGCCCCGACGGCAAACAACTGGCTTCTGGGAGTCGTGACAACACGATCAAAATCTGGGACGTGACCACAGGGAAAGTCCTGAATACCCTGAAAGGTCATGAGAGTTCGGTCAATAGTGTGGGATTTAGCCCCGACGGCAAACAACTGGCTTCTGGGAGTGGTGACAACACGATTATTTTATGGGATTTGAATTTAGATAATTTAGTCACCAGTGGTTGCAGTTTACTGAATAATTATTTGATTGGTAATCCTCAAGTGTTGGCAGAATTAAAGGATTGCCAAACTCCATCTCGGTTATTATTAGCAGCAACGGTGTTAGTAATCCAAGGTGAGAACTTAGCAAAAAATGATGATATAAATGGGGCTTTAGCTAATTTCCGCCAAGCGAAAGAATGGGATAAGAATTTACAATTTGACCCTCAAGCAAAGGCAAAGGAGTTTGCTAAGAAGGGATTTTAATTGTCTGAATCAGGATTTTCGGGATTATGGGATTTTCAGGATTAAAGGATGTACAGGATTTATTTAATTCATCCGTCTTTATCAGCGTTAATCTGCGTTTATCAGCGTTTAATAAATCCAAAAATCTGATTCTATGCAGCTACATCTTAATTTGGTATAAGGAAGACTGAAGACTAAGCGACAATAGATAGTAAACAAGGAAAAAAGATGTCAGAAAATCTTAAAAGCAAAGCTATCACACAAGGGGTACAGCGATCACCTAACCGTGCCATGCTGCGGGCTGTAGGTTTCCAAGATGAAGACTTTAACAAAGCCATAGTCGGTATAGCCAACGGTTACAGCACCATCACCCCTTGTAACATGGGGATTAATAAACTGGCACAAAGGGCAGAAGCCGCAGTTAAAACCGCCGGCGCAATGCCCCAAATTTTCGGGACAATTACTGTCAGTGACGGGATTTCCATGGGAACAGAAGGGATGAAATACTCCCTAGTATCACGGGAAGTCATCGCTGATTCCATTGAAACAGCCTGTAGCGCCCAAAGTATGGACGGTGTATTAGCAATTGGTGGTTGTGATAAAAATATGCCTGGGGCAATGTTAGCCATGGCGCGGATGAATATCCCTGCTATCTTTGTGTACGGTGGAACAATCAAACCCGGACATTATGACGGCAAAGACTTAACCGTCGTCAGTTCCTTTGAAGCCGTTGGCCAATACAGTGCCGGGAAAATTGACGAAAATGAACTGTTAGCTGTTGAACGCGGTGCTTGTCCCGGTGCAGGTTCATGTGGAGGGATGTTTACAGCCAATACCATGTCTTCAGCATTTGAAGCAATGGGTATGAGTTTACCCTATTCCTCAACCATGGCCGCAGAAGACCCAGAAAAAGCCGACAGTACGGAAAAATCTGCTCAAGTTTTAGTGGAAGCCATTCGCAAGCAGATATTACCTCGGACAATCATCACCCGGAAATCTATCGAAAATGCCATATCTGTAATTATGGCCGTGGGTGGTTCAACCAATGCCGTATTGCATTTTCTAGCGATCGCTCGCGCTGCTGGTGTAGAATTAACCATAGACGACTTTGAAACCATCCGCGGCCGAGTTCCCGTTATCTGTGATTTAAAACCCAGTGGTAGATATGTCGCCACAGACCTACACAAAGCCGGCGGTATTCCCCAAGTGATGAAAATGCTTTTAGTCCATGACTTACTCCATGGAGACTGTATCACCATTTCTGGGCAGACCTTCGCCGAAGTATTAGCAGACATCCCTCCAGAACCACGCCCAGACCAAGATGTCATTCGTCCGTGGCATAACCCTATGTATGCCCAGGGACACCTAGCCATTCTCAAAGGCAACCTTGCCACAGAAGGGGCAGTCGCCAAAATTACCGGGGTCAAAAAGCCAGTCATTACAGGCCCCGCCAGAGTATTTGAATCAGAAGAATCCTGTTTAGATGCCATCCTAGCCGGAAAAATCACAGCCGGTGATGTCATCGTTATTCGTTACGAAGGACCCAAAGGCGGCCCCGGCATGAGAGAAATGTTAGCCCCTACCTCCGCCATTATTGGTGCTGGTTTAGGAGACTCCGTAGGCTTAATTACCGACGGACGTTTCTCTGGTGGTACTTACGGCATGGTAGTCGGTCACGTTGCCCCAGAAGCGGCTGTAGGCGGTAATATCGCCCTGGTAGAAGAAGGTGATAGCATTACCATAGATGCCCATAATCGTCTGTTACAACTGAATATATCAGATGCAGAATTAGCCACCCGTCGCGCCAATTGGCAACCACTTACACCCCGGTATACCAAAGGCGTACTGGCCAAATATGCCAAACTGGTATCCTCCAGCAGTGTAGGTGCAGTCACAGATTTGGACTTATTTGCTAATTAGAATTATACTAGATGCCCGACTTCTTAAAGAAGTTGGGTAATTGAATAAAATTAATTCAGGACTTACGCAAAAGGGAACGAAAGTAGGGGTAATTCATGAATTACCCCTACGCAAGAATAAGGTTTTCAGTGACATCTTGCGTAAGTCCTATAATTTTGAAAATAGCATCTCTTCCTTCTTACTCTCCGTGTCCTCCGCGCCTCTGTGGTTCGTGATCTTGAATATTTTCTTGAATATTTTCAAGCCTATGCAGCTAAATCCAACCTTACCAGACAAAGTTACCCAACATTGGCAAATAGTAAAAAATGGTGTTCATAATTTCACTCAATCTGTACAACAAAAAGCCACAGAAACAACAGATAATACTAAAACTTATTTAGAAAATAATTGGCAAAATGTCGAGAAAATTACTAACAATACATCAGAAGTAATCCAAAAAAATATTAATACTGCTATTCATGATTTATTATCACAATATCCCTGGTTTTTCCAAATATTAGAAATATTCACATGGGGAATAAATCATCCTGTGAGAGGGGTGATGATTTTATTATTTACAATTGCTGTGCTTTGGAGTATTATCAAAGCAATTGTTAAAGTCATAGAAACTGCTAGTTGGTCAATATTAAAAATTCCTTTTATATTATTACAAAAATTATTAAAATCTCTCTGGATGACATTAAGCCAAGTGGGAATTTTCGGAATTGGGAAAATTAAAACTAATCAGTTCAATAATAATAGACAGCAAAGGTTAGCGGAAATTTCCCAGCGTTTAGAAGTTATTCACAATGAACAAAAAGCACTATTACAAGAGGCTGCTAAACTCATGAAATCAGAGAATACGATGATTATTCCCTTTGCGTCGGAAAATTACGAATTAAATGAACCACAAAGACACGAAGGACACGAAGAAAGAAAAGAAGAACCGAGTTAATCTTAAATCCTTATCTGCGTTTATTTGCGTTCATCGGCGTTCAATTTTTAAAACCCTATATAGTGATTTTAGCTTAACTAAGTTTAAGAAAAATTTTAACATTACAATTGATGAAAAAGCTGATTTATTTGCTACTGTAGAACCTATAGAAATCAGTAAAAAATTGAAATTAAAACTATTTATGGGGCTGTGACAACAGGAGATATAGGGAAATTCTTGAAGTTGGAAGGGACTGATATATTTATTGATTTGAATAATTATTATATTAAGGAGTTAAACAAGATTTTAGGTATTTTGTGTCAAGGGGTTGAGGGTTAAAAATTAAGATAGCTTGGATTTGATATATACTAAAGTCATAAATAGATGGAAACAAAACCTATGACTTCGCCATTTCCAGGTATGAATCCCTATTTAGAAAATCCATCACCCTAATTATTACCGAAGGTAATTGTTCAGAAATTTGGGCTTGCCAAATTTTTTCTCTTGCCTCTTCATTTGGTAAAGTAAACTCTATCTGCCATCTAATTCTACTAATGAAAGCTCCATCCCACATTCCGCAAATGAAAACCAATTGTACCTAGTTTCGCCAAAATTAAATAGGAGTCCTATATGTTAAATTACAATACATTACATTGTTTACCTTCTTCAGCAGAATTACCAGATTCAGACGATACCCCAGTGGATAACGAACTACAAATTTTAATTCCCAACTTATTATTAGCCATCCTAGTTAATATTTGGCAAAAGCGAGATGACTGGTTTTTTGGTATTAATATGGGAGTTTATTATGCAGGAGGTAAACCTGCTATAGTCCCAGATGCGTTTTTAAGTTTGGAAGTAGAACGCTTTGTTGGTGAAAATGGACGTTCTAGTTATGTACTTTGGGAAGAAGATGGTATTCCCCCAATTTTAGCTTTAGAAATTGTCTCTCAAACTTACAATTACGAATATGAGCAAAAGAAATTAGACTATGCAGAATTAGGGATTTTATATTATGTCATTTATGCCCCTACACGCCTACGTCGGAAACGTCAACGTTTAGAAGTTTACCGCTTAGTGAATGATGAGTACATCCTTCAATCAGGAGATAAAATTTGGATGCCAGAAGTAGGTTTAGGCATTGGTAGGGAACAGGGAACTTATCAAGGTAGAACTAGGGAATGGTTATATTGGTATGACGAAAATGGTAATAGATATTCTACGCAAGAGGAAGAATTGCAAGCTCTTTTAGCTAGGTTACAAGCAAGGGGAATTGATACAAATACATTGTAAATTCTTAAAACTCTTTATTAATCAAGCTTTTGGATTTAGTCATAAAATCTATTACTCTCCTAATTCTTGTTCCTTTTCCAGGGTGGCTTTTTGGTATGGGTGATCTAAGTTCAAATCCTCAATTTCTTCAAGAAGTCGGGGATCTTGTTGTCGGTAGTCATCTTAAAATAGAAAGAACATCCAAAATTATCAACATGGCACCTTTACCAGATTATCGTCCTAAACAAATGTCCGTAGGTCCCCTAGAAGCAGAAATCCTCGGTATTGTCTGGGATATCGGTTCAGCGACAGTCAAAGATGTACATGATCGCATTCTCTCCGATCCTAACCGCGAATTGGCTTATACTTCTGTTACTACCGTTCTCCGTCGTCTCACCGAAAAAGGTTGGTTAGCTTGCGATAAACAGGGCAAAGCCTTTTATTGGCGGCCATTGCTAACTAAGCAACAAGCAGAGGTAATTAAAGCCCATGATCAATTACAGCGATTTTTAGCGGTGGGAAATCCTGATGTAATTGCGGCATTTGCTGATAGTTTAGATCAAGCTGCTAGTGACCAAATAGAAGCGATCGCTAAACGCATTCAAGCTGCACGGGAAGCCAGAGGAGAGAAATAGAATTTATGCACCTACTCATGATAGTTACCGCCCTCACCATTGCTTGCTGGTTACGATACTCCGGCAGTATTCCTCAAGGTACTTGGTTGATGCGCTGGGAGCGATCGCTATTTTTATTTCTTTTCCCTCCCCTACTCATCTTCATGACTGCAACTTCCGTTGTCTGCATGGGTACTCAGGGAAAAATGGGCGGAATGTATACCAGTTCTTTTAGCTATCTCCTGGCATTAATTTTTCTGGGCTGTTTTAACATTTTAGGCATTAAACTCGCTTTCTCTGCCTGGAAAGCCATTAAATCCGCCCGTGAATGTCCCCAAGTCCACCTAGCCGGTAAACCAGCCCGACTTTTGCAAACTAAAGCTTTATTTGCCGGTCAAATGGGTTTTTGGCAACCGGAATTAGTAGTTAGTCAAGGACTCCTACAAGCCCTCTCTCCTGACCATCTAGAAAGCGTCCTAGCACACGAACAAGGACATTATCAGTACAGGGATACATTCTGGTTCTTTTGGTTAGGTTGGATACGTGTCTGTACCGCTTGGTTGCCCAATACAGAACCTTTATGGCAAGAATTGTTAGTTTTACGAGAATTACGGGCTGATAGTTATGCGGCATCTCAAGTAGATCCTTTAGTATTAGCAGAATCCTTGTTATTAGTGGTGAGTAACAATCCCATGACATCAGATATTTGTTGTGCCGCTTTGGGTGCGGGCGATCGATTGGAACAAAGAATAGAAGCTTTATTAACACCATCCGAACCAACACCAGAAGCCCAATTGCAATCTTGGCATATTTTCCTTTTAGCCTTTCTGCCCCTAATCACCGTATTATTTCATACTTGAATTAATTTCTCTACCGCAGTTGTCAATGTATAAATAAACCCCTCTCCAAACCTCTCCCCTTGCGGAGGAGAGGCTTTAAAGTCCTCATTTCTTGGGCTACGGTGTACACACAAGTGAGCGAATTTAGCCAAATCCTCACCAAACCGCCCCTCACCCCCAATTCTGGGGAAGAATTTACTTAAAAGTCCCCCAAACTTGGGAGATTTAGGGGGCAGTTAGGAGGTTGAATCCCCTTTTAATTTCCTCCTCCTGCCCCCTACTACAAAACTTAATATAGTTTTGTATCGTAGTTGCTAAAGAAAATATGTGGAAAATTGATAGTCAGAACATCCAAATTATATAAACATTTATATGGGAGTAAATAATAATGAAGTGGAAATGTCTCAACATCTGACGTAAATCACTAATTGAGGATGCTAAATGATTTAGATACGTCACTCGATTTTGGATTTACGTTAGCGAAGCGTACGCAGCGCAGCGAGTATTTTAGATTTTGGATTAACTCCTCCCTAAAGTGTAGAAGCTCGAAAATTTTGGATTTGGAATTTACAATTTTTCCGTCTTGAAGGATGGGAACTTGTACCAAATTTTTTAATCTAAAATCTAAAATCTAAAATCTAAAATCTAAAATTCACGGTCAGTCTGTGGTTCTTTTGAAAAAGGACGAAATCCCATGACTAAACCTTATCTTTCTCCAGATGATTTACCCTCTTATAAAACTACGCAGATCAGTGAAATATTGATCAGTCAACTAGAAGAAGTAACTAAAAACCGATTTTTTCTAGCTTGTAATAGTGTCGTCCGCATTTTATTATCTGATTGCCACTGGTATTTCAAAGTCAATAGCGGTATTTTGATGTTAATCATGGTTTGTCATGATATTGAAAGCTACCAAAATATTCTGACTACCGTTCCCTACCTATCAGAAACCTTAACACGATTTGCCAGCCAAGCTAAAATTAGTATTAGTTCGCCAGTGAATAATGGTATTCCTTGGGTAATCAATATATCTGATATTTTGCCAGAAGATGACTTACCCAATTGACTTGATTAATTGATAATTACTCCAGTATTTTTAGTCATTATAGTTGATTGTTAAAGATCAAAATTAGTATATTTCCGACTTATTTAATAAGTTGGAAATTTTCTTGTTTGTGTCTATCAGCGCATCACATCATACTGCAACTAAATCAGATACAGGCATAAATAATAAGACTCTAATGCAGTAGAACAGCATAGATTTAATTGTCAAGGCACAGATTACCGTTAGGCAGTTAGGTTTTTAGACAGGTTGATTACCTTTCATGTGACAGTTAGTAGAACACAAGTCACAGGAGGAAGATAGCCTCTAGTTGGCTTACCCCTGCGGGAAGCAAGCTACATCCCTTGCCTAAAGGACAGTTAAGTTTTTCCGCCACCCTCCAAAACTTGCCCTCAAGGGTTTTTAGCCTATTTTCTCATAACAGAGAAGAGACATTTTTATATATACTAGGGTTGAGAACTTTGTATAAATAACACTCAAAAAATTATTAGTGTTACGCGATACCAAGGTATATGTACAAATTTTTATTAGGGGAGAATTACCTTGAACCAAGCGACATTGCACCAGTTGAAGGTGTTCGAGGCAGCAGCACGCCATGGCAGTTTTACACGAGCTGCGGAAGAGTTGTTTCTGACTCAACCTACCATATCCATGCAAATCAAACAGCTAACTAAATCAGTAGGTTTGCCCTTATTTGAACAGGTAGGTAAACGTTTATATTTAACTGAAGCGGGACGGGAATTATTTACAACTTGTCGGCAAATTTTTGAAACCATGGACAAGTTTCAAATGACTGTCGCTAATTTAAAAGGACTAAAGCAAGGTCAATTGCGTTTGGCAGTAATTACGACCGCCAAATATATTATTCCTAGATTGTTGGGGCCTTTTTGTCAGCTTTATCCTGGGATTGATATTTCTCTCCAAGTCACAAATCATGAAATGATTCTAGATCGAATGATGAGTAATTTGGATGACTTGTATATTATGAGTCAGATTCCGGATCATTTTGATGTCAATTTCCAGCCGTTTTTAGAAAATCCTTTGGTAGTTTTTGCACCCGCTAATCATCCCTTAGCACAGGAAAAAAATATTCCGATTGAACGGTTGGGTGAAGAAGCCTTTATTATGCGTGAACCAGGTTCAGGAACTCGTAGCGCGGTGCAAAGTGTGTTTGAAGAATATGGGGTAAAGGTGAAAGTGAAGTTAGAGTTGGGGAGTAATGAAGCTATTAAACAGGCGATCGCTGGTGGCTTAGGTATTTCTATTCTATCCCGTCATACTTTGTTAGGTGATGCAGCAGAATTTAGCATTTTGGATGTGCAACACTTCCCCATTAAACGGACGTGGTATATGGTTTACCCTGCTGGTAAGCAGTTATCTATTATTGGTCAGACCTATTATCAGTATCTTTTAGACGCCGCGCAAAAGATTACAGAACAGGGTGGTTTAATTCCAGATCATAACTATAGTTTGATTACACCCCATCCTTAAAACCAGATTTTTGCAGATGGTATTGTAATCTGCAACCATCTAAAATAGATACATGATAAATTTGTTATGTATCTAAAAGTTATCAATAGCTTGACGGAAATACAAGCAACAATTAAAAACTAATCAACAGCATTATTAAGTATCTGGTCAAAATTAATTGAACGTTGGGAAAACGAATAGACATCTGGTATATCTCTTGTCTGTTACCTATCACCTGTCACCTTTCCTAAATAGGACTTACGCAAAAAACTCTCAAACTCTTATTCCTCCGTGTTCTGGTGCATCCTCTGCGGTTGTTGTTCCGTAACTAGTGCGTAAATCCTACTAAATATGCAATTTATTTTGTACCACTACTTACTTTTGACATTCTCGCCCAGTCACATAATGCCGATAGCGAAACATAGCTTCTAGCTGTGCTTGTATTAACCAACCACTGACAAATTCTACGGTATTACCACCGGGCATGGCATAGCTAATATTATCAGTCAATCTAGTTTTTCCTGCTTCTTCTGTAAACTCATGGCGATGTATCCAGGACTCAAAAGGTCCAGATATCTGTTCATCAGTAAACAGACGATGTTTTTCATAGTCAGTGTGACGTGCTAACCAAGTTAAGGGTAATAACCCCAAAAATAGCCGAAACTCTGTAATTGCGCCTTTTTCTAGTCCTCCTTCCCGTCTGACTACTTGTAAGGGTTGCCATGGTGGAGTTAGTAATTGTAGGATGTCTGGGCGTTCGTGAAATTGCCAAACTACTTCTACTGGTGCGTTAATGATTGAAGAATGTTGAAAGTGTAACATAGACAGAAAAATCTAAAATTTAGCCAACAAGTAACTCAACCTGAAAAAACATCATATCCAGATCCCCGTTCAGAAAATCGGACATCTATCTACTTACTATTTTACAATGTTATTGACACTCCCCGGTCTAAAGACGCGGGGATTCTACATTCATAGTCAAAACTTGCTCAACCAGGTTTGCACCAAGTAGAGTAGAGGCTTCAACTCCTGTAGCGTTACTTTGGGGATGCCCTCC
>OGVQ01000161.1_pt1 | contig 10488 bp, 7 predicted proteins | sample 1575801 | NCBI WGS metagenome assembly OGVQ01 (sample SAMN07581550, study PRJEB24739) | freshwater metagenome | place: Singapore | collected 2015-04 | reverse complement strand
CGTACAACCCCAGGATCTAAATATTTCACCATCGGTAACTGATACTTATGAAGAAGTAGATTTAGATATAAGTGCGCCAATTTTAGAAGAATTGACAATCGTACAACCCCAGGATCTAAATATTTCACCATCGGTAACTGATACTTGTGAAGAAGTAGATTTAGATGATGGTGGTGAGGAAGAAAGTTTAGAAGTTGTGAGGGAAGTTCACCCAGAAGCCACTACAGATATCGCTACAGTCACAGAAGAAACCTTTATTGCAGGCAGTGATACTGTTAGCCAACCGGAAGAACTAGTTAGTAATGTTGATTCAGAAGCACCTGAATCCGTCTCCGATGCGTTGAACGAATCCCAGGCTGAGGTGATAATTGCACCCGTCCCTAACATTGATAGTCAAGCAGAAGTTACGGAAGTTTTCAGCAATGAAGAAGTTGATTTCAGTAGTACAAGCCTAGAAGAATTAACCGCAGCAGACAGTGTTTCTACGGTAGAAAACTTAGAAATAAACGCCTCTATTTCCACCGCAGAAGTAGGTGAAGAACTAACAGCCGCAGATACTCTCTTTGCATCGGAAAACCTAGAAATAGATGCTTCTATTTCTACAACAGAAGTAGGTGATACTCCTGAGCCAGTTAGTCAAATATTAGAAGCCGTTTCTAAAGCTGAAGAAGTCCCAGATATTGACAATGTAGAAGCAAATACGGAGAGTGAAGCTAGTCAAATGAACATTCAAAAAAATATAGTCCTCATTGCTCACGAAAGCAATAAATCAGAACTAGCTGACTTGGTTGCTCAACATCAAGAATTTTTCTCTCAAAGCGTGACAATTAGCTGGCCATCTGTCAGTGAAGTTTTAAAGCAACAGGCTGGTATTACTGTGAGTGAAGAAATCCCCCCACCAACGTCTGGAGGATATCAAAAAATTAATTTACTGCTCAATGCTGGAGATATTTTAGCAGTGATTTTCCTCAGAGATTTTCTTACCACTCAAGCAGGACAAGCTAATGAAGAAGCATTTTTGAGAATATGCAATATTAATCAGGTGTTAGTAGCAACTAATTTTAAAACAGCAGAGGCGATTGTACATTATTTGAAACACGTTTCACATTAATACTATTAACCCAAGTTGCTAGTTATGGGTGAATGCGATAGCGAAGCACTCCCTAGGAATAGATTGAAATGGTAATTGTATTTAATTGCAACTTGGGTTAATAAAGTGCAAATTCTATCTTTTTTCTAAGGACTTTATAAAGATGTCACGTCTCACTGTCGTACAATGGTAACTGGACTGAAACGTAGTCAGACATGGAATAAAGTGATTAATAGTAACAGCTTGCCTGTAGCTAGATGAGATAATAATTGATAACCTTGTTGATTTATGAGGTGTGCGATGAAACAAAGGCTGCAAATTCTCAAAAAGACTGACTCATCGGCTACTGTGTCAGAAGATGCTGGGTTTCAATTGCGCCCCTTGGCGAACAAAACTCAACAGCAGAGAAATCAGCCCCTGTCGCAAACGGAAATTGAAAATCAAGAATTTCAACAACATCAATTTGAGGCGACAAAATTAGAACTTCAAGCAAAACATGGCTCTATCACCCCTGATGGACAGACACGGCTTACCTTATTACAAGCGAAGATGAATGAGTTACTGCACAGACAAGTGGAAATAGGTGCTGATTTTGGTCACAATATCGAGGAAACCACCCTGCATAATCCTGAGAGAACACCATCATCAACCTGTCCATCTCCGGTACAGGCAAAGTTAACTATTGGTAAACCAGGAGACAAAGATGAGCAGGAAGCGGATCAAGTTGCGGCTACTGTAGTTAACCAAATTCATCACACAACCATACAAAAACAACAGACATCAGAGGCAACAACTAGTCAAGATCAAGTAAAAGACACTGCTGGTAATCCCAAACAAATGTTTCTGAGTAACTATGCAGTAGCAAAGGAATTAGTTGAAGGTATAGATGAAGGTTTATCACAGGAAAAAATTTTAGAACAACTTTTGCAGAATTTTAAGAAAATATCATTTAAATACACCATGTCTTATAAGCAAGGTACAACTCTGTTAAAAGGAACCAGAGAAGGAGATTGCAAGACATTAGCTGAAGCCTTTCAAACAGTAGCACAAGAATATTTTGGCATTGAAAATGTCACGGTTGAACAAATCAAGAAACCTTTTTTAAGCGAAGCTGAGGAAACTTTCTACCAAGGCAGAAAACGCAATTGTGATAACGGTAAACGGTGGTTTTTCCAAAATCATTATTGGGTGACTTGCAACGGCAAAATATACGATGTTTTATTCCTGAGTCAGAAACACCCGGAAGTAGATATGGCCAGGCAAGAAAATCCCCTGAAATCAATGCTGATGCCAGAAGGAGAATACTATGAAACCGAAAAGGGTAAAGTTGTATATACTCGTGGTCATGAATATTTAACTATGGAACTGAGTATGTTTGAAAAGTTAAAAAACTTTGTTAATAACCTGGGTAAATGGTTAGCTAAAGATATGAGTGCAATTATCAATCAAATCCAGAAGTTATTGAGTAGAGGTGGAAACAACGACAGTGATTTGGAATCTTTGATGAGAGAAGTGCAAAATAACAGCACCAGTGCGATAACATCAAAGCATTTAAATCAGTAATTTTAGTCTCCAAATATAAGGTAATGGGTCATTATGTCTCTTCACCAATTACCAATCACCAACCCAAATAGATATGATAACTATTCTAACGGACATGATTTAACTACCACTTTCCTGAATTATCTTCTTGTTGCAAACCTGTCAACTGTCGCCGCTTCCAAGCATAATTTAGTATATTAATCCCTAATTCCTGGGCTGTGCGAATAGTTAACCGAGGTAAATTAAATTCGCTGTCTATTCCCCAAGCCGAGGCTAAATCACCTACTACTAAAATTATTCCGCCGCCTAAAAATAATTGAATTAACTGTTGATTGATAATCGGTAAAGCCGAAAATAAGAAAGGTTTCGTCCTTAAAGGATGACTTCTTTGTACCTCTGTTAATGGTCGTAAAGGACTTTCTAATTGTTGTGCTAAGGCGTGGGTACTTTCAATTAAAGCATTAGCATCTAAAGGGGCATCAATTAACAATGTACCACCTGAATTTAAATAATTCTTCAACGATTCAAATTCAAAATTATTCAAAGACAGTGACTGTTTACCTGTGAGATAAAGTAAATCATATTCTTGGATATTTTCTGATAAAGAAACCTCATTAGGTTCATCAGCACCGCGCAAATGTGAATATAAAGGTTCTATTGATTGTAGTAAGTAAGCAAGATTGAAAAAATTGCGGGCATATTCACCATCACTATGAGAAACTTGTGCCATTCTCACCAAGGCTTGAGGGCGTGCCTGTGCGTGACGACGATAACGTAAATCAATATTGTTATAACCAGGATAAAAAGCATCCGCTGGTTGACTAATTGAATTTTGTCCTGGTTCTAAAAGTATGCGGCAGATTTCGATTTCCGAAGGATTTAGTGTGGAGTTTCTTTGGTCAATCCGATAGGTTTCCTGGACAATATCTCTTTGCTGTTTATTTCGCAGTTCATCAGGATCTACATAGCTAACTACTAAGTAAATCATCAGGGGTTCAGCACTAGCTACTTCTAAATCAATGGGAAAATCATAAGATTTTGTGATAACAATTAAATTGCCCATAACATCAATAGCAATTCCCGGCTGAATTTGTACCCAGCGTCCATCTCGATATTTAGCTTCATATTGACGAGGTGCGGGAATGGGTCTGACACCTAAACCACAAACAATTCCCGGCTGATTTAAACTTTGATAGTGTGTATTTTGCCGCTGACGATGATATTCATGGGCTTTACGCCAACGTTCTGCATTGATTAGTAAACCATCGGACGCTTGTAGTCGTTCAAAAGGTTGAATTTGTGGCGGTGGAAAAGGATGAGTCATGGTACTTTTGCTCCCAATTCAAAATTTAAACTTCAAAATTTACATCTGCGCGAAATTAGTTTTAACTACTAAAATTTTCTATCACTAACTCATAAGTACAAAAAGCGGGTTTTTGTTGGTCAATAATTTTGCGGATTAATTGTTCATTGAGGTTAATATTACTGACATTGGGGCGCAAGCGAACTATAAAATGAAATGCTTCGCCACCTGCTAAAATCGCGCTGCCTAATTGTGCTGAACCCAAAATAAAACTAGGTCCAAAAGGTTCAGTAATACTAATATGTTTATCTGCCTCATTTCCTATATCCTCATCCAAAGGCAAGCCTGTATAAAGATGCAAATATAGTCGCAACCCTTTGCGAGTACCACGCCAACGATAAAGCTCAACTGCACGACGAATTAAACGCCGTTGTTGATGTAAATCCCACACGGAATCTACTGGCCAAGCTACCCAATGAGCTAAAAATGGCAATAGTGCTTTTGGTGCTGTCAAGGGGTCAAGATTTGCCCATGAGACGTTAAAACTATCAATGACTGGTTGATAAGCCTGTTCAAATATCTTCATGAAGCGACCAATAAAGTCTACTTCCCGATATAGAACGGGCAAAAATTCCATGTAGGCACTGTGGGGACGAACATATAAATCAAAGTAATCGCTATGTTGAATTTGTGATTTATCTGTACCTGATTCAATGTTGATGGTAACTAGACTGCGAAAATTCAGATTTAATCTATCTTGTTGTCCGGGAACAATTGCCTGTTGATCTTCAAAAAAGGTAGCAGGAATAGAAAAATAGAGGACAGCTTCCATTTGTCCTCGTGGTGGAATTTCACTACCTTCTGTACCGATTTGACACCACTCAGAAGGAAAGTTCCCCTCAACTTTCAAACTCACCCTTAAAGAACGCGATTCTAAGTTCTGCACTTGCACAATCATCTCGCTGGGTTCGCCTGGATGCAAGAGTAAACTCTGTGCTGTTACATCCATGCTTTCTGGTCTGGCAAATGTTAAACCTCCACCTGGTACAGCTTCAGGAATTTGCATTGGGGTTAATTGAATGCGAACAGCAGGGCTAGAAAGATTTTGCACCATATAATCTCACCTCAGCGATTACTGATTTGGATGTCATGACCGGAACGTAGGTTATTATCAGTCCAAGAACAAACTAAACCTTGTGAGCCTGGGTCTATTACTTGTTCTGGGGAAGATTGTCTGATCCATCTGTCGCCCTGTTTACGGATGGAAAATAGTAAGACTGTCCCTAAATAGCGCACACCTGGAGTTTTTTGCATTAAGGCGATAATATCTGATGTATAAACGGGTCGTCCAAAAGGCCAACCTTTGCCTTCCATGCCTCCTGTTAATGGGTTGAGATATTTATATAGGGATATTCTCAGGTTGCGGAGAATTTCTGCTGTGGCTAGAGGGTTATTATAGGCAGGTTCTAGAATTACCTCTGTTTGGACAGCAACGCCTACATATTCAGGTTCTTGTAGTTGTACTTGTACTCCTAGTAATTTTCTCTCATCCAAGTATTGCAGAACTTGTTCTTGCAGTGCCGGACTAAGGGAGAATTGTTGTGGTGGGATACCTTCGCCTAATTCAATCACGTCTGTATTGGCATAGGGAACAACTAGTAAACCCACTGTACCAGCTTGTCTAGTAGCACTGGCTGGTAAACAACGAACTCGGGCGATCGCTCCTGCACCGGCTTGTTGTGCTAAAACTTCAAAATCCTCCGCTGTAACTGCTCTGTCACGGGTGCGGAGAATGCGGGGCGCTCTGATGACTGCTTGTTCTAAAGATTCCCCATCTGCACCATTAATCGCAGGTTTGTAATTAATTACACTGCTAATGTATGGAAATGCAGACTTTAAAAACTGAACTGCACCACTTTGAACATTACCCTCTCTACCGCCACCAGTTCGATAGACTAGCATTCTAATTTCCGCACCCCGTGGAGGTACTGACCCATATTGATGTTCTTGGGCATTGTCAAGATCACTGAATTGAACAACTGTGTCTTCTGTGGTAGATTTTTGAATGCGCGATCGCACTTTTGTGTGACGTTTGAGTTGTCCAGGTTCTCGAATTAGTGGACCGAACTGCACCGTGCCAGTGATAGAATCAATGGTGTAATGACGGTCTTGGGGTCCAGAATCGGCAAAATCTCTGACTTCGTGCCAAGTTTGGGGTAAACCTCCAGAGGGGGTAACAACGATATACTCATTTTCCCGACGTTCCAAAATTGGTGTCATGAGTAATTGAAAACTCTGTCCTGGTTTACCATTACTTATACCCAAGCGTTCATCTTGAATCATCGTACTGTGAGTAGCCCTAACAGTACCACCAATTGACCGGACTGCTAACCCGGTAATTTGCGGTGGACGATTATAACCCGCTTGATTTGCCCCTGGGGTAGTAAAGCGACAGCGTAGCCAGCGACCTCGATAAACAGTGAAGGTAGTTATCGGCCAAGTTTCTGGTAAATGCAGGCGGACATCAGCACCTTGGGCGGCATTAGTACCCTGTTGTTCAATCTCATCAAAGCTGAAACCCTTGGTATGGTCATCTGCTTCTTTCAATAACACTGGTTGCCAATTTTTTCCATCCCAAGCTTCCCAGTAACGTGGGGGTTGATTGGGATTAATTCCTGTCGGCGTAGCAACCGCGCCTTGAAAAGTAATTTCTAAGACATTACTATCAAGAGCATCAGGAGAATTAATCACTAAATAAAAACAATTCTGCGGCCGGGGTTGTTCGTCAAATATAGCTTGTTCATTTCCTGTCCACAAGCCATTGGGCTGACGATTCCAACTGGACAACCTTTCACGCAGAGATTGGGGCGTGTCTTCAGTAGTTTGGGCAGTTAAAAAGTATTGAATCTGGGGTTTACCAATGATTAAAGGTGAATCGGTACTAAAGGTAATCGCTGGTGTAGTTTCAGTGCGTACTGTGGAAACTTCCAGACCTGCGGGAATGGTGTAGGCTTCAGGTAAATCAGAACTTAAATAAAAAGTTAATTCTGTATGTGCGGGGGCGGGTGGTTGGAGGCGAATCCCTAGTAATTCTAAAAAAGCTACATAATTTTTACGGGGTACTTGGTTAAACCGCAGCAACATTTGGTCAGTTAACCAAGCAAATAACTCAATCAGCGTAATCCCTGGGTCACTAAGGTTATGGTCTGTCCATTCGGGACAGTAGCGCGGGATACGCATAATACTTTCTTCTACCAAGTCATCGAAGGTGCGATCATCTAAGTTAGAAGAAGGTAATTGTGGTAAAAAGTCAAATTTCACAGTTACTCCTCAGCAGCCAGCAAATAGAATGGATAAACAAAGCTCTGAATATCGGCATAATCCTTTAAGCGATAATTGATCATGATGTCGACTTTGCCCCGCACAGGGTCAGGTTCGGTGATCACCTCATCAACAATAATTCTTGGTTCCCAAACTTCTAGGGCTTCCAAGACATAGATACGAATTCGCAGCAGAGTGCCAGTATTCAATGGTGCAAATGCCAACTCTGACAAGCGCGAACCAAAATTAGGCCGATAAAGTCGCTCACCAATTCCCGTGCGAAGGATAATCCAGATAGACTGTTTAACTTTTTGTGCTTCACTGCTTAGTTGTATTCCCCCTTGCAAATTTAACTGCAAAGGAAAACCCCAACCAGTTCCTAAATATTCTCTTTGGCGATCATAAACCATAGCTGTTATATGGTTGTCACATCTATACCTTAATAGAATATCGGTACAGCAGGTTTAAACCTATTCGCCAAAAGTCTAACAGTCATTGGTCATTGGTAAAATTTTTCCCCCTGCTGCCAATTCCATCAACCACCAATGAGAACTGTAAAATCACCTTTGACAATTTTATTAGTCGGACCCAATGCTTCGAGAATTGTATCACCCATGCGACTAGCGGGTAGACCATTAATTAAGACTGTTTTACTACCATCAATAACCACACCAGGACCGTGAGTAGGTATTGGTAAGGGCGTAGCACATTGATGAATATCTGCCATTCCCGGAAGTGAGGAGGCAGCAGCAGCAGAAATCATGCTACTCATTGTTGCCGAAGATGCGGCCTTGGTTGCTTGTTCCGCCGCTATGGCAGCAGGCGCGCCCGGTGTTCCTGTTGCGGCTTTGGTAGCAGCTTCAGCCGACTGGATGGCTATGTCGGTTGTTTGTTTAGTAGCCTGTAAAGCCGGAACTGCTGCCGCCGATATGCCCCGCCAAGCTGGTAAATTGCCAATTAACACATTATTGCTACCCGGTCCGCCTGTTAATACTGGGGGTAAGGGATGGGCTACGTTGTCGGTAATTCTCGCTGCTGGTTTAGACATAAATAATTAACTCACACAGAAATAGAGAAATATAGGACTTTAAGTAGTAGGGTAGGTAATACCAACCGTATGCGGGTTTTGGTGGGCAATGCCCACCCTACCCACACAGAAATAGAGAAATAGGATTAATTTAATTTAATTAAAGAACCTTTGACAGTTATTATGCCATTAGCCTTAATATCTATATTTCCCTCTGCATCTAATGACATATTACCTGTTGATTTAATGGCAACTGATTTACTAGTATCGCTCATGGTAATGCTATGTCCACCTGTTGTTTGAATAGAAATTGATTTACCTCTGTCATCCATCTTGATGATATGACCGCCGTTAGTTTTAATTTCTATGAACTGATCACTATCATTGAGATAAATTTTATGACCCTTTGTAGTTTCTAGGCGAATACCTGTTTTACTGCCTCCCTTATCTTCTTCTACAAATTGTAAAGTATGTCCTGTACGAGTTTTAAAAGTACGTAATCGGACACCTTTAACAACGGAGTCATCTACTTTTTCTGGTGGTGCGTCTTTACCATTCCACACATTACCGATGATGTACGGACGGTGAATATCGCCATGTTCAAAACCTACTAAAACTTCATCATTGACTTCTGGTAAACAATCAAAACCACGATTAGGACCTGCACCAGCAGCAACTACTCTAGCCCAGTGACTTTCATGTTCTTCTGTAAGGGTAGGAAACTTCACTTTTACTCTTCCCCAAGCTTTGGGATCTTTATTATTGGTGACAATTCCTACTAAGAATGTTTGTCCTGGTTGCAGGTGTGTTTGTGTGGATAAAGTAGAAAATAAGTTGCCTGGACGTAACCCCCGCACACTAAAATTTGTGGTATAGACTCGTTGACTGTAGAAGTGGCGTGTTTCGGTAATATAGTATTTACCATTATAGCGATCGCCCATCTTTTCTAGATTTACTACTCGTCCTGGTCGAATTTGGGGATTTCCGTAGGCTTGAGCATCTGCATAGACAAATTCTCCTCCCAATTCATCACACAAAGCCTGAGCCATCTTTTTCGCTTCGTTCTCTGTCGCAACTGGTTGATCTACAACTATCATTTTCGGGTTAGAAGGCTTACCTTTAAAGGCTGTACTCGTCTGACTTCCTTTCCCATTTCCTGTTTCTGTAATTACCTTTTCTGATGTCACTTCAGAAGTGATCACTTTTTTCTGGGTAAAATCCCAACTCCTCACTTCTACCGCTTTTACTTGTTCAGCACTGGTAACACGAATACTAAATTTACTAATTTCATTTAGCCATTTTAAACTCAGAGATTCTTTACTTTCTGGCTGACAAAAATTTAATTTTCCATCCTGAATAAATAACTCATATCCAATCCGCGCTGCTCGTTCTCTCAAGAATTCCATATTAGTTTGATTTTCTTGAAAGACATATTCATGATTTGTACCGCTAGGATCTATTTTTCCTAATGGTATACCTGTTTCTCCTACTACTTGTTTAACTATATCGCTATCTGTCTGATTCAAAAATGAACGATTATAACGTCCTCGATGGAGACGATGGGAAATATCGTAACCCCGAATAATAATAGGTGCTTCGCTTTTCTCATTAAAGTGAACCTCTATTCCTGTAATTTCCCCTTCAATCAAACTTTTCTCTAATTTTTTCTTAAATTTACTATCTTGAGTGGTGCTGGAAACAAAACCTATTTTTACTTGAGTACCAATCTTAAACAGCTTTTCGTGCCGCCACTCTTGGTATTCAGAACGGTCAACTGTGCCAAGATAACTATTATGTATTACTAGCGTAAACATCGCTGGTAGATGAAGACTTTCTTCTACAGAAATTTCTAATAAATCCTTAATTAATTCTGGAGAAGCATCTTGTCCTTCTATCTGGATTTTTGGTTCACTTAAATAAAGACTTTTCTCTGCCATAATGATTTATTGAATGATGTAAAATGGTTATCGAAATTTTTTTATCTATCTAAGGGAACACCAAAAAATAAATTACCCAATTGTGTGGGATGGGCATCCTGCCCGTCCTTGATGATTAGCGGGCTTCTCGGCCAGGGCAAACGCACCACAAGAAATTTTTGGGTATTTTTTTAATTGGAAGTCGCTAAAACACCTAAAAATTTTTGAGATTTTTACGTGTCAATTTCGAGGGTTTCAGCAAATCTTCTTACAATAGTGGCTCGTTTGC
>OGVQ01000160.1_pt1 | contig 10580 bp, 8 predicted proteins | sample 1575801 | NCBI WGS metagenome assembly OGVQ01 (sample SAMN07581550, study PRJEB24739) | freshwater metagenome | place: Singapore | collected 2015-04 | reverse complement strand
CGAGAGTGACTGGAGTTCAGACGTGTGCTCTTCCGATCTGTTTCCCAGTCACGATACCCCCTTCTCACACACTCTAGTTTCCCAGTTTCAAATGCAATTCCCAGGTTGAGCCCGGGGCTTTCACATCTGACTTAAAAAACCGCCTACGTGCGCTTTACGCCCAGTAATTCCGATTAACGCTTGCACCCTCTGTATTACCGCGGCTGCTGGCACAGAGTTAGCCGGTGCTTCTTCTGCGAGTAACGTCAAAATGATGTGCTATTAACACACCACCCTTCCTCCTCGCTGAAAGTGCTTTACAACCCGAAGGCCTTCTTCACACACGCGGCATGGCTGGATCAGGCTTGCGCCCATTGTCCAATATTCCCCACTGCTGCCTCCCGTAGGAGTCTGGACCGTGTCTCAGTTCCAGTGTGGCTGATCATCCTCTCAAACCAGCTAGAGATCGTCGCCTTGGTGAGCCATTACCTCACCAACTAGCTAATCCCACGTAGGCGCATCCGATAGCATGTGGCCCGAAGGTCCCACACTTTGGTCCGTAGACATTATGCGGTATTAACAGTCGTTTCCAACTGGTATCCCCCTCTATCGGGCAGCTTCCTACGCATTACTCACCCGTCCGCCGCTAGGTCCGAAAACCCCGCTCGACTTGCCTTAACAATATATTTAATGTTAGGATGCCATCATACTATTGGCTATTGGCTTCAAAAGTTTCTGTTGAACTAGCTACGTGGAACATACCATGATAATGTTAAGCAATGGTATTCTATTCTGCGGGCAAGAAATAAGAAGAACGAATTTACTGTGGTGGATAGTTGGCTATTAAATTTACAATTCCTAAAATTAAGGTGATATTAGCCCACGGGTGCAGAAGCACTTTCGTGTCAAATAAGCTTGATCCCAATAAAAAACTGTATTCTATAAGTTGATAGAATGGCTTACGCCACCCTACGCTATCGAATTGCAGAAATTGGTTTGTGGCCATTTTAGTCCATAGTATCTATTCAAAAGCCAAAGCCAATTGATTTTTTTGTCTTGCCCTGTTTAATCCCAATCTGGAGGTATAGTTCATGTCCATTCGCCTATATATAGGAAATTTGCCCAAAGAAGAAATAGATCGTCAAGAGTTGCAAGCTATTTTTGCAGAAGAAGGCGATGCTGTGACAACTAAACTGATTAAAGACCGTAAAACAGGTAAATGTCGTGGTTTCGGTTTTTTAACTGTAAATAATGACGAACAAGCCGATCAAATTATTGAAAAATATAATGGTCAATTGTTCAAAGACACAGCCATCAAACTAGAAAAAGCTTTACCACGGACTAAAGGTGAAGAAGGAGATGAACAACAAGCTCCTAAACCAGTTACTCAAGGTAGTAGCGCTCCTGTTCCTAGTAGCAATAAAGAAGGCAGCCGTCGAGAAAAAAGTAAGAAATCTCGGCGCGGTGGTGGCGGTGGCGGTACTCGTGAAGCTGCAACCTCTGGCGATAACGAAGCTATTCGTCCTGACCCCCGTTGGGCTGCGGAGTTAGAAAAGCTCAAGGAAATGTTAGCAGCACAAAGCACTCCCTAAATTGGTTCTTCATGCAATTGCTGAAAATACCAGTTGCTTCTTTTGGCTAGTCTAAAATATCTGGATTGAAACTATCAGTTGTTATCAGTGCCAGTCAAAATACGATCCACAAACAGTGCAGGTAGCATCATAAGGTTATCTACACTGTTTGTTTTGGGGATTTTTTTAGAGTTTAGGCTGTGATTAGACAAAATTTTTAATTTATTGCGAAAACTGTATCTAAATTAACAAAAATTATTACAATGTAAGAATAGTATAAGGTAATACATTTACCTGAATAAAATCAATGATTAATTAAAAAATGATAGTAATTATAGCGATATTAAGTAGGTGGACATCAAATAACCAAAATATGTGAAGGAAAATAAAATTACTCAAAAGGTTCTTACTGTCCCCTGTTCCCTTGTCGTAAGGACGATTTTTAAAGCTAAACTACTTCATGACAATTGAACTTGACTGCATTTAACTTCAATGAAAATTATTTTGATTGCATGAAACTGACCAATAAATAATTGTAAATATCTAAGTTATGATGTGGCGTTGATACTTGAGATAGTTTTTATCATGGATTCAGTCATATATCATGATAGATAGTGTTCTTTTGTCCATATAAAAAGACAGAGAAAAATATCTATCAAAGGTATTAAATCTAAATATAGAATGTCGGGACAATTAACCAATACTTTGGTAATAATTAAAAAGGAAAAACTATATAATTATTCAAAGTTCCCAGACAAAAACACAGATTTCAGTTTCATAAGTGCCAATTTAAAAATCCCTTTCTATCTTGTTAACATCAGGAACATAACAAATCTATGAAAGCTATCACTAAAAAACACATTGCCTTGATTTCAGTTCACGGTGATCCAGCCATTGAAATAGGAAGAGAAGAGGCAGGAGGGCAAAATGTTTATGTCCGTCAAGTGGGTGAAGCCTTAGCACGGCTAGGATGGCAAGTGGATATGTTTAGCCGGAAACTGAGTGCCGATCAGGAAACAATAGTACAACATAATGATAATTGTCGCACTATTCGGTTAACAGCAGGCCCCGTGGAATTTGTGCCAAGGGATCAGGGTTTTCAGTATTTGCCAGATTTTGTAGATCAGTTAATGAAATTTCAAAAGGAAGCTGGAATTAATTATGATTTAGTCCATACCAACTATTGGTTGTCTGGTTGGGTGGGAATGGAATTAAGGAAACGACAAGGCACTAAACAGGTGCATACATACCACTCTTTAGGAGTGATCAAATACAACACCATAGAAAATATTCCCTTGGTGGCAAGTCAACGTTTATTAGTAGAAAAACAAGTATTAGAAACAGCCGAAAGAATTGTCGCTACCAGTCCCCAAGAACAGGAACATATGCGATCGCTTGTTTCCAAAAAAGGCGAAATTAATATTATTCCCTGCGGTACAGATATTAAGCGGTTTGGTTCAGTGGAAAGACAAGCAGCAAGAGAAACTTTGGGTATTGATCCAGAAACTAAAGTGGTATTATACGTAGGCAGATTTGACCCCCGCAAAGGTATAGAAACCTTAGTACGGGCAATGCGTGAATCCAAGTTTTATGAATCAAAACAATTGCAGTTAATTATTGGTGGTGGTTGTACACCTGGTAATAGTGATGAGAAAGAACGCGATCGCATTGCCAGCATTGTCAACGAACTAGGGATGAGTGAATGTACATCCTTTCCTGGTTGTCTGAGTCGGGAGATATTACCAGCTTATTACGCTGCTGCGGATGTTTGTGTTGTTCCCAGTCACTACGAACCCTTTGGACTGGTAGCTATCGAAGCCATGGCCTGTGGTACACCTGTGGTCGCGAGTGATGTGGGTGGACTCCAATTTACTGTTGTTAATGAAGAAACTGGTTTATTAGTTCCACCTCAAAATGTTCCCGCTTTTAATCATGCCATTGATCGCATTCTCAGCAATTCTGCATGGCAGCAAGAATTAGGCAAAGGAGCTAAAAAGCGTGTAATCAATAAATTTAGCTGGAATGGCGTAGCTAGTGAGCTAGATCAACTATATACCCAGATTTTACAACAATCTGTCCGAAAACCTGCATTAGCTACAAAATAGGTTGAGGGTTGACAATTGACGGTTGACTGTCACCTATTAAGCATTTTCTTGCTGTATAGTTGAAAGAAAATAAAGCATCAAGTAAGCTCTAAACATACTTGCAGTTAGACGGTGAAATGATGGAAGTTCAAGAAGTACCAAAAAAATTCCCTAAGCCCAGGAAACCAGAAAGCGAATCTCAAAATTTTCAGCACGTCAAAATACTTGACTGTAACCAACCAGTTTGTAGGGTGATTTGTGAGTGTTGGCACTGCAAACAAGGGATATTATCTGAGGTAGACGTATCAACTTCACAATATTTAGAAGTAGAATGCCCTAGTTGTGGGAAAACGGCTGTTAGACTTATGGCAGAAAAGGTGATTTCAACTACTCCTATTCCTTCACCCTGGCAAGGATAAGCGAATTTTGGATTATACTCGTGACGACTGAGATTTGAATTTTTACAAGATTACGAGCAACCTGGATGTGTAGGGTTTTAGCACAACTAAACCCCTACGTTTTACTATGTTCAGATTCAGCGAATTGCTTGCAGCAGTGCTTCGTCATCATCCAAAAAATACTTCTAGAAAAAAGCGCGGAAAGAAAGTATTGGGGGTTGACAACGGATTTTATATTTGTTATCATGAATTTGATAAGGAAGAACTATCTTAAAGTAAATATAAATAAGTTGGTAGGGGTTTAGCATTGCTAAACCCCCACACATCCCCTCAGTTACAGGATACTTTAAGGCTGATTTGGAAACGATAACACCTGAGTTCGGTGTGGGAGAATAATCTACAAGTGTTGATTAACAAGAGTTAGGACTTACGCACAAGTCACGGAATAATGAACCACGTTCGCGAAGCGTGCCGAAGGCATAGGAACGAAGAGAACGAAGAAAAGAGGGTTTGAGAGATATTTTGCGTAAGTCCTGTCCAGGATTAAATAAAATTTTGATATAAATAGGGATGTCCAAAAAATCAGTATTTACAAAATTTAATAACATGAGTGGTAAGTTCATTGTTTTTGAAGGGGTAGAAGGTTGTGGGAAAACTACTCAGATGCAACTGTGTTATCAGTGGCTAAAAAGTTTAAATATCTCCGTACTGTTGACTCGTGAACCCGGGGGAACAGAGTTAGGAAAGGATTTGCGGGCGTTATTATTGGAAAAGTCCCCCAACAAATCCGTAGGGGAAGTCACGGAACTATTATTATATGCAGCAGATAGGGCGCAACATATTGAAGAGGAATTAAAACCGAATTTAGCCACAGGGAAATTTATTTTGTGCGATCGCTATACTGACTCTACCATCGCCTATCAAGGTTATGGCAGGGGTTTAGGTATGAGTTTAATTAATCAACTTAATCAGATTGCTACAGGTGGTTTAACCAGTGATTTAACGATTTGGTTAGATGTAGATGTGGAAATAGGACTATTTCGCAAACGTGGACAAGCTAAACTAGACAGAATTGAACAGGAAACAATTGCTTTTCATCGGCGCGTACAACAGGGATATACAGAATTAGCTATATCTGATCCATCCCGAATTGTGCGGGTAGATGGTAATGGTAGTCAAGATGTTGTTCAAAAAACTATACAGGAAATTTTCAATGAACGGTTGTTTTCATAGTTAGTATATGTTTACCCCATTAATCGGACAACAGCAAGCGGTAGAATTATTAACTCAATCTGTCAAACAAAACCGAGTTGCACCAGCATATATGTTTGTCGGTGCAGATGGTATTGGTAGAAGTTTAGCCGCAGAATGTTTTATTGAATTACTTTTTTCCAGTTCTGTCACACCTGATCAAATTCCCATTTTACATAATCGTATTCGTCAAAGAAATCATCCTGCTTTATTGTGGGTAGAACCAACTTATCAATATCAAGGACAAAGACTCACCCCAGCCGAAGCAGCAGAAAAAGGCGTTAAACGCAAAGCACCGCCAGTAATTCGGTTAGAACAAATTCGAGAAATTACTCAATTTTTATCTCGTCCACCCTTAGAGGCAACTCGAAATGTCATAGTTTTAGAACAAGCAGAAACCATGGCCGAATCTGCGGCCAATGCCTTATTAAAAACCTTAGAAGAACCAGGAAAAGCAACCTTAATTTTAATTGCCCCTTCACCGGAATCTGTATTACCAACCTTAGTATCCCGGTGTCAGAAAATACCTTTTTATCGTTTAGATAATGCTGCAATGACTCAGGTATTAACTCAAACAGGAAATGCTGAGGTTTTGCAACATCCAGAAGTTTTGCATATAGCTGCTGGTAGTCCTGGAAGTGCGATCGCATCTTACCAGCAATTACAAAATATCAAGAGCGAATTTATAGCACAGGTAAAAAAAACGCCCACATCCTACCGACACGCTTTAGAATTAGGTAAAAAAATTGATAAAGAATTAGATACCGAAGCCCAATTATGGTTAATTGATTATTTACAACAATACTATTGGCAACAAATACATCAACCAGAAATTATTCAACAATTAGAAAAAACTCGGAAACATTTACTTTGTTATGCCCAACCCCGTTTAGTATGGGAATGTACATTTTTAGCTTTATTTCAGAATATCGCCAAATCGTAAAATCCATTAATCCATCCCTATTTATCCGCGTTTATCTGCGGTCAATTATTTTTCACACCTTATGTTATATGTAGGAATAATATAGCAAGAGGCAAAAGGCAAAAGGCAAAAGGCAAGAGTGAAACCCTAACTATTATTAGGTCTCAAGGATCAATAGTATTCTAATCATCCTGACTACAGCTATATTTGATTTATGAAAAGATAGGTAGGCTGCGTCAGATATTATAAATTTGTATCTAAAATTGCTAAGTTACCTAATTATAAAGTAAAATATAAACCTATTAAACAAATCAAATTAATTGATCAATTCTCCAGACTTTTACTTTATTTAAGAAATATCTAAATCAATTATTGATATCTATGTTATTGTAAGAATAGGAATCAAAAAGATAAAAGTTCAAAAGACTTCAAGTAGAAATTGAGGAAAACTCAACTAAGTTCTTTTGTTCTGGTAAATCCACTTCAACATATTTATCTTTTCTTTAGGTCAAGATAAAACCAGATGAAAGAGAACAGTTACCCTCGTAACAACTTGAAGTCTATCAGAATATCTTTGATTATCTGCCAATAAAAATTGGCTAACTAGATAACATTATCTATCAGATAATATTAACCTTGGAGTTTGGGAAGAAAGACTCTTTGAGGCTGTCTGGTACATATATAGTAATCAGAACTGTTAGGGACTAAGGATAAGTAGGAAAAAGTATTTTTAGCCGTGAAACATGATCATGGTGAGATTTATTGATTCCGAAAAATATCTAAAAGCAACATCAATATGGCAATTTTCCACAACTTAGGAAAATCGTTAATTGGACTGGAAGTAAGTATTTTTTCACAGCAACAATATCAGCAAAATCCCATAAATTGTCCCAATCATTGAGAGTGAAATACAATGTTGGTTGATTGGGTGGTTCAGGGGGAAATCTGCATAAAGGTGAATCCCTATTGTAACCACTCTCCAAGATTAAACATCCTCAGAGGATGGGGTGACAATAAGGGGTAATGCCAAATTTACGCTGTTAAATATTTCTTGATTTAGAAGATGTGGATTTCTTCTCAATAAATTTCTAGTATCCATTTCCTAAAAATGGTGTATTTGATGATGGCTAAAGTCACTCAACAAAATCTGTTTCTTAATTTAATTGCATCAAACTTCACACACTCCAAAACAACAATTGTAGGGATAAAATTATCATGACTACTGACGGAAATATTAGACAGATTGCTTTCTACGGTAAAGGTGGTATTGGTAAATCTACCACTTCTCAAAATACCCTTGCAGCTATGGCTGAAATGGGTCAACGGATTATGATTGTAGGTTGTGATCCTAAAGCAGATTCTACCCGTTTAATGTTACATTCTAAAGCTCAAACCACCGTTCTTTCCTTGGCCGCCGAAAGAGGTGCTGTTGAAGATTTAGAACTTCACGAAGTCATGTTGACCGGTTTCCGTAATGTTAGATGTGTAGAATCTGGTGGACCAGAACCTGGTGTAGGTTGTGCAGGTCGTGGTATTATTACTGCTATTAACTTCCTAGAAGAAAACGGTGCTTATCAAGATTTAGACTTCGTATCTTACGACGTGTTAGGTGACGTTGTATGCGGTGGTTTTGCCATGCCAATTCGGGAGGGAAAAGCCCAGGAGATTTACATTGTAACATCAGGTGAAATGATGGCAATGTACGCTGCAAATAACATTGCTCGTGGTGTTTTAAAATATGCTCATACTGGTGGTGTGCGTTTAGGTGGCTTAATTTGTAACAGCCGTAATGTTGACCGGGAAATCGAATTAATTGAAACCCTGGCAAAACGTTTAAACACCCAAATGATTCACTATGTACCTCGTGACAATATCGTTCAACACGCAGAATTACGTCGGATGACAGTTAATGAATATGCACCTGATAGCAATCAGGGCAATGAATATCGCATATTGGCTAACAAAATTATCAACAACACCAATCTAAATATTCCTACACCAATTGAAATGGAAGAACTAGAAGAATTGTTGATTGAATTCGGTATTCTTGAAAGTGACGAAAATACTGAAAAAATGGTGGGAAAAGCAGCTACTGAAGCATCAGTAAAAAAATAGTCCCTAGAATTAATTAAAGCTTGAAAGTGGGGATTAACAATGGTTAATCCCCTTATTTTACATAGGAATAATATTTGATTTATGAAAAGATACTTAGGGTGCGTCAGACTCCATAAATTATATCAATAAACAGATTTGTCATGTCTGAGCCTAATGAGTTCTATATTTCTGTTTCTTGTTCTCTATTCACTTTATCAAAATTTATTTCATGGTTCATTATTAAAATAGATTGATCTATCTTTTCTAGAAAAAACTATGGCTGAGTGGATATTTGCAGAAGTCAATAATTGGTTTAAACGAGATAGAATTGTCCGTAACTTAGAACTTTTTCAGGATATTATTGTTATCTCTCTCTGCGTGAGTTTATTTTGTGTCATGTTAATTCGCTTAGGAGATATGTTTTTATCTTTTTTACACCCCTTAGATTTACGGCAAGTTACATCTGATATATTGTTTATTTTGATCTTAGTAGAACTATTTCGGTTATTAGTTGATTATCTTCAAGAACGAAGTATATCAGTAGGTGCAGCCGTAGAAATTACCATTGTTTCTGCATTACGAGAAGTAATTTTACGTGGTGTATTAGAAATTCCCCTAGATCAACTTTTTGGACTTTCTATATTTCTCCTAGTTTTATCGGGAATTTTTCTCGCTTTACCTTGGATGTCTCGTTTATTAGAACAGGTGAAAATTAGCAAACACGAAACAATAGAACCAGAAATATAGCAAATAACAGAGTTGAAAGTCTGTTTATTTAAAAGATTTATGCTGACGCACCTTACCATAGATGTTTAATTTTACACTGCCATAAGTCCTATTAATGTAAGAGGGTTATTTTCTTAATAAAGCTAGAAAACCTGCTTGCTGAACATGAGTATCTGCGGTAAGTGCGTCAGTAATTCCTCTATCTTGCATCACGATGAATGATATGCAGTCAACCAAACCCCATTCTTGATCTTTTCGTTGTTTAAACAAACTGAATGCTAAACTGTTTTTAATATAGCCTAATATCCATCATCAGAGCCAGATCCCGGACTTCTCTAAGAAGTCGGGGATCTTTTTGTTTATAACTAATTTAGGATTGGTATATTCTGGTGGGAAAATTTTTAAGGCAGAATAAACCCGTATTTATTGAATACAGTTTTAGCTTGCTCACTAGATAAAAACTGAGAAAATTCTTTAGCAGCGTCAACATTTTTGGTACGTTTAACAACAGCTAAGGGATAAATAATAGCAGAGTGATATTTTTCGTCTGCTGTAACTACAACTTTTACTTTATTAGAGATTTTGGCATCAGTTACATAAATTAAACCTGCCTCAGCATTACCAGTTTCTACAGATGCTAAAACTTGACGTACATTATTAGCAAAAACCAGTTTTGGTTTAACTTGATTCCAAATTTTTAGCTTTTCTAATACTTGTTGGGCATATTGTCCTGCTGGTACACTTCTAGGTTCACCAATAGCAATTTTTTTGACTTTGGCATCTTGAAGACTGTAAAAACTTGTGATACCAACAGAATTTTTAGGTACTACCAAAACTAAACGATTTTTAGCAATTATATTCCGAGTTCCTACTACTAAAAGTCCTTTTTGTTCTAAAGCATCTACTTGTTTTTTCGCCGCAGATATAAAAATATCCGCCGGTGCACCTTGTTCAATTTGTTGCTGTAATGCGCCAGAAGATCCAAAATTATAACTAATTTTGACGTTAGGTTTGTTTTGTTGGTAAAGAGGCTTAATTTCTTCTAAAACATCTTTTAAACTAGCAGCAGCAGATATAAGTAAACTTGTATTAGATTGAGCTACAACAGGAGTAGAAGAAATGGTTGGTAAACCAATTGCTAGTAGTAAAGTAGCTAATGCGGTAGTAATGAAGACTAGTAGTTTTCTTCTTTTGATTGGTAAACTAGACGCAGAGAAATTTTTATTCATGGAATTGACACTCGGTATAGTTTTACCAAGATTATTTTACTAATCACAAAAAATTCGTAGTTTTTGTTACAATTTACCGACTTAGTTGGTATTACTGTCTACTGAGTAAGTTAGTATTAAAGAATTAGACAAAAATATTGATAGTAAAATGATTGTACTGATATGATATCATGTTTTACTGATTACATACATTGTGTACGCAACAGATGATCAATTATATGTGCTAACATAATGTGCTAAGTTAGCATAAGGGAAATTATAAATGTCTACCTTTGAGCAATTCCAAAATAATTTTTTATCGTGACTGGGAAACAGATCGGAAGAGC
>OGVQ01000159.1_pt1 | contig 10984 bp, 22 predicted proteins | sample 1575801 | NCBI WGS metagenome assembly OGVQ01 (sample SAMN07581550, study PRJEB24739) | freshwater metagenome | place: Singapore | collected 2015-04 | reverse complement strand
ACACTCTTTCCCTACACGACGCGCTTCCGATCTAGTGGGAGCGGGGGCTTTCGCCTCGGGTGCAGGAAGCTGTCGGCCAGTGGCCTCGGCTTGGTACGGGGTCATGATGACCATCTTCTGAACTTCAGGCTTGGCGGCGGCAACCGAAGTTACAGCGTACTCGCCCTTGTTGATGAAGCGTGCGGGAGTAAACACAACCGACTGGTTATCGTTTTCCTCGTTGAAGTTGATGGTAGTCACCACGTAGTCCAGCGACTTGCCGTTGTTGGCAAGGTACTTGGCGTAGTTGCCGAAGGTGAAGCAGTTGTCCTGATTCACATCGCCAAACAGAGACTTGGAGGCCAAGTTCATCTGATACACCTCACCCTCAAGGGAAGTGCCGAAGTCCTCAACCAGCGTCACAGCAATGCGTTGGCTGTAACGGCAAGCCTTGGAGTTGCCCATGCCCGAACCTTTGACGTTCTGAGCACACGTATCGCAACGTGCAGACTGCGGATTGCTAGACCCTGCGTCCGGCGCTTGGCCGTCATTAGAGAAGCAGTCAGGTGCAGTCGGCTCGGATTCAGGAGTCCACTGCTTTGCGTAGAAGATACGACCGACATGAGGTGCGGCGTTGACGATGATGGCGTCCAAGGAACCCTTGATCTTTCCCATCTCTTCACTGCCGACCATCTTACGGAAGATACCGTTCTTTGGCACGATGCGTTTGACGCCGGATTTACCAGCAAGTTTTTTAGTTAAATCGCTAACGCCTGCGGTTTGCAGGAAGTCAGGGAGGTCTTGATTCAGAATTGTGAGGTTACTCATTTCAGTTTCCTTTAGAACGTCTAACAACCACGGTGTACTCATTCTCCACGTTCATGCCTTTGGGGAAGAGGTCGGGATTCTCAGAGAGAAATTCCTTCATGTGTGTCTGATGGATTCTCTTCTCTAACAAGGCAAATGCACCGGTCTCCTCTATGAAGTCGTACATTGAATCCCAATCGTTTGTCCAATACCGTGACTTCATTGAACGAACAATCGTGCCATGTGGGGTGCGAACGCTTGATGCGTTCATTGTCTTACAAGCCTCAAGCATTTCTGATTCGATGAGCGACAGTTGCTCATCCAACTCTGCGATCTTCAGTTTGTGTGCGGCGTCTAAATCTTGCTTAGCGTCTCTGATTCTCAAATACACCTGCGTCAATTTGTCGAGGTCGGCGTTTGATGCCTCGCTCGGCTTCTCAATTTCATCTGACATTTCAAACTCCTAACGTGAAAGGGAATCCAGTATAGCACACTTCTTTACAGTGTCAAGCTATTTCAAGGGGCTCTGACAAAATTTCTTGTCGGTACAGGTCGATAATGTCGTTGTGATTTCGGATGTTGTTCCGCAGCAGGGAATACATCTTGGTCTCGACGTTGCTGCCCCTGATGTGCACCACAGTCATTGGATTGACTTGGCCGGGGCGGTCGATACGAGCGTTGGCTTGCAGGTACGTCTCAACACTTGTGCATGGAGCGTACCAGATTACGGTGTCGGCGGCAGTAAGGGTCAACCCGTGGGAGGCCGCTTGCGGTTGGATGATGAGAACCTTTGGGTCAGACTGCGTTTGAAAGGTACGCACAATCTCTGCTCGCTTGTTTGCCGACACAGCACCGCTAATTACGTCACACGAAATGTGATTCTTCTCCAAGTGTTGACGCAGTAAGTCGATCGTGTGCGTGAACGGAACAAACACCAGCACTTTGTTGCTGGACTCCTCGATGACTTCTTGCACCACGTTGAGTCTATTGCTTACGTCAAAATCCACAACCTCGCCGGTGTCGGTGTAGACCGAGCCGCAAGCAATCTGCAAGAGTTTGTTCACCTGCACGGCGGCGTTGACTGCGCTGATCTCCTCGCCAGCCGCTTCGATGAGCATTTGTTTGGCGAGCAGTTTGTAGAACCCCTGCTGTTGGGGGGTCAGTGGAGCTTCCCGGTCGATGTAGGTGATCGGCGGCAGGTCGAGGCAGTCCTTCTTTTCAAACCGAATCGCCGGTTGCAGGAGGCGATGCACGATACCTTTTGCCTCGGGGCGGGGAACCCATCGGTACTGGCTGACTTTGTTCATGACCGAATCACGGAACTGACTGAAGAAGGGCGGCACGCCGGTGGGATTTACCAGCTTTGCCAGTCCGTAAGCATCCACAGGTGATTGGGCGGCTGGAGTGCCGGTCAACATCCACAGCCCCCTGCTAACTTTTGTTAGGTCCCGGAGGTCTTTCCATCTCTGCGTGCGTGCGTTCTTGTACGCCGACGCTTCATCGACCACGATGAGGTCAAACTCACCGTCCATGATTTCTTTCTTGACGATGCCCACGCCGTCGAAGTTGATGATGACGAACTCGGCACCACTTTTGACTATTTCTTTGCGTTTCTTCGCCGAGCCATGGGCGACAGCCACCGTGCGGTGCATGGCAAACTTGAACAGGTCGGCTTGCCACGACGCCTTCATAATAGACAGCGGACAGATCACCAGCACGCGCTTAATCAACCCCAAGCCCATGAGGTAGTCGGCTGACCAGATCACCGAAGCAGTCTTGCCGGTGCCCTGCTCGTTGAAGCAGAACGCTTTGCGGTTTCCCACTAAAAACTCAACTGTTGTCTTCTGATGCTCGAACGGATTGAACCCCAGTGGACAGGGGTACTCATACTCTGACAAATTCATTTTCTTCCTTTGGCTTCAGTCTAACCCGCATTGAATTCTTGTCGATTTCAACTTTACCTGCGGCTACAAGTCGTTCATGGATAGGGTCAACCTCTTGTTCACCCACGGGACCAGACAATAACTCGTACCACGCTACCCAACCCCTGCCATACTTCAGGAGCCAGATGTGTTCGTCGGTCATTTCTTTTTTCTTTCTTTGGTGCTGACTTCAGAAACTACTTTGTGGTTAGAGCCACGCTTGAATGAACGGTTGGCCGATGGGCTTTGCAGTTTGACTCCGTTCTTGTTGGAGCCACCCTTAGATAGAGCCTTGATGTGTGCAACATCTTTTCCCTCGCGCACGTCAGCACGTCCGTCATTGTCTCGGTCGGCGTTCTTTTTGTCGATCGACTCTCGTGCTCGTTGGCGCTCAAGACGCTCATCTGCTTCTCCTCTTGCAATTTGTTGTTTGTATTCTTTTTTGTAGGGTCTGGGTTTGTTAACGTAGGGCATCTTCAACTCCTGTTGTACTCACATTGTTTAACTGCGCAGAACCGGCAAAGTGGTCCTTGCACCGGATTCCACACCCCGTTGTCGAGTGCGGCTTCAAGCCGAGCAATGTCTCGCCGGGGCTGCTCCATGTATTTCTGCACCATCTCGGCATGGTGTTGCGCCTTGACGAACTCCTTGCTCACCACAAAGATCAAGGCCGACTTCACCCTCACGATGTTGGGGAAGTGCGCAAAGATACCGACGGCAACCAAGTCCAACTGCTTCGTGTCGGCGTACCGTGCGCTCTTGCTGGTTTTGTAGTCTACCGAGTGCGCAACGCCAGTCTCGTTGTTGATGATGAGCAAGTCGGCGATACCACGCCACCAACGGTCAGGGTCGTTGAACCCGCAGGGGGTCAGGTCTTCCCGCAACCCCATTTCGTATTCGCAGTGCTTTTCACCGGGGATGGCGTTGAGTTCATCGAGCGTCGGTTGGACGTAAGCAAACTCGGGCGGCAGTGGTTTGCCATCCCGAATGTACTCCTCGGCGGCGGCGTGCACCGAGCTTCCATACATCGTAGCCAGTGTTGGAGGCTCGACTACATCCTTGGCTACCTTAGTGTGGTAGTACTTTTTCGGACACTGTTGGAATGTTTTGAGACTGCTGAACGACCATGTTACTTTGGGCATCTTTTTCTTTCATGTCTTTAAGGGCGTTGACCGTTAGCTTGACCTCGGCCAAAGCCAGCAGGCCGATCTCGATTGCATCATCAAACCGTCGCTCGATGGCGGCGTTGTGCAGGTCTTTCAAATGCTTCTCTGCTTTCATGCAGGGGTATGCGTAATCAATCATCAGTTCTCCGTCAACAATCACCATATGTTTGTCCATATCCAGCCTCGCAGTTCAGGGGCAGTTCAGGTGCCCATTTGGGTCGAATTCGCATGCACAGTTCGACGTACTCTTTGCCACGCTCGGCTTCGTCTTTGGGTACGATGCAAGCGATAGCGTCATGGACGGTCATCACAACTGTGTACTTCTTTGCGATCAGCAGCATTTGGTCGCCAATCACAATCCGGGCAAGGGCTTGGCAGATGTTCTCGGTTGCTTTGCCGCCGTAGATACGGTTGGGTATCACTGCCTTGCCCCGTTTCGTATCGTAGACCATCTCGGTCTTGCCGTCACTATTTTGGTAGTAGCGCAGGTTGGGGTACTTCAGATACAGGCCGTTGGGGAGTCGAATGCCGTTGCGTCCATCAATTTGTAACACATTATCTCGGCCTAGCGTCGTCACTTGGTTGTCCATCACGGCTTCGATGGCTCGCCCCGCCGCCTTCCAGAAAGCGGCAATCTTGGGGTACGTCGAGCGGTAGGTGTCGATAATCCTTTTCGCCTCATCAAGTTCAACGGTGACACCAAAGTTTTTGAGTTGGGCTTGGAACTTTTGAGCGCCCATGCCGTAGCCAGCACCAAGAATCGTGGTCTTTCCAACAAATCTCTCATCCTTGGTGATGCTCTCCACACCCTTACCATAAATAGCAGATGCCATGATTTTGTAAACGTCCTCGCCACGATCAAATGCCTCCACTAGGTCGTCCTGCTCAGCCAGCCATGCCAGCGTACGGGCTTCAATTTGCGATGAGTCCGAGTCAATCATCACATAGCCGTCCGGTGCGAGGATGGCGTATTTCAGGGGGGAGTTGCGGGGTAGGTTTTGCAGATTGAGTTTGTCGTCCCCACCCCACCGGCCAGTGTGAGCGGCGTAGTAGCGCAGGGGTACAGGCAGGGCTCCCCGTCCGGCAATCCCCAAGAACCGCTCGGTTCGGGTCTCTTCAATGGTTGATTTCGTGCCCAGTCGGGCGGCGACCAGCGCCTGCACCGAAGGGTTCTCATGCTCCAACAGCGCCTTGAATGCTTCATCTGTTTTAGAGAATGCGTAGGTTTCTTTCCCCGTGGTCGGACTGACCTTCATCGGCGGCTCGACGCCAAAACCCCTGAGCACCTCGGCAAACTGCGGGTTACTCATCAGCGTATCCTTGTCGAAGTTTTGCAGGAGTTCTTCCTTGCGCTGGCGCTCCTTGAGCAGGTGGGAACTCAGCAACCCCGCATTCAACCGCAAGACCGGCTCGGTGAACATGCGCAGGGTCAGGTCGATTAGATGAAGCTCCTTTGTGGGGAAGTCCTCTGCCATCAACCCAAAGATAGCGTAAGTAAGAGCAACATCGTTAGAGCAATATTCACCGTATCGAGCAAGAGAAGCCTCGTCAAAATCAAGACGGCGTTTACCCAGTGCGTTGAGAACTTCCTCACCTTTCACCCCCACGTTGTAATGCTCGGCGAGCACCTTGAGGCTTCCACCTACTTCCGTACCGTGTAGCGCCCGTGCCATGCTCAGGGTGTCCAACCACCCCTTCGGCCTGATGTTGTAAATCCAGTTGAGGATGGCACCGTCGAACATGGCGTTGTGCGCCAGCGCCAGCGAATGCTCCCAATCAAACTTCTTTAGGAACTGGTGCATCTCTTGGGCGTCGCCGCTGAACCACTCGGGCTCCCCGTCATCCACTTGCACCGATACCCCGATGACCTCAAAGCGTGGGTCACGGATGTACTCCTCGGTCGTCATTTTGCTCAGGCTAAAGTCCGATGCGTAGTACGTTTCAAAGTCAATCGTCAGAATGTTCACTTAAACAAGCCTCCAAGACCTATGGCGTTCATAATGCCGCCGCCTGTTTCAGTGGTTGTGTAGGTTTGCATTTGGCCCGGAAGGTGGTTCTGGTTTGACATACTTTGCCGTACGAGGTATCGCGCCCGTTCCCTTTCTTCTGCTTCTGCTTCTTGTCGTGTGTAGAACTCTTCGTCGAACACCCGCTCCATGATGCGCTTGTCAAACTCGGTTCGGCGCATTTGTTTGAAGGCATCCAGCAGTGCCGTCTGCTCTTCTTTGGTGAGGTAGTGCCACTCTGCCCAGCCTTCTAGCAGTTTAGCTTTGTCCCGCCCAGTGACGAGTTGCTCAAGCATTTTTGCCAAGTGCCCAAACTTTGTCTGCTTTATGGCACGCATGTTCGCAAAGTCATAGTCGGAGTCGGCAAAGTCTTCGGGGGTTGTCTGCATGCGTTCGATCAGAATCTTTACGCCAGCGCAGAACTCGGGCTTCTCTTTCTGTGTCATAGCAAATCCTTCAGTCGGCCTTTGGGCGTGACCATTTTTTGTTGTCCGTATGTGCCGGTGCTAGTCGCTAGCTGAGCTTGCATTTCTTGCTGTTCGGATTCCTCGTCAGCCTTTAGGACTGTCGCCGCCGCCTTTGCCGTGATCTCCACTCGGCGCACATATTTCAGTCCCTCGTACAGTGCGGCCTTCTCAACCTCGGTCATCACCTCCCGCAGGGTCTCTTTGAAAATCCAATTCCAGCGCCCACCGTCGCCGAAGAACTCCTCGGGGTTCGTGCGCATGCGACCGATAATGATCTGCACGCCGCCGTTCATGTCGATTTCGCTTGGGTATTTTTCTATTTCTTCAGTCATCGTCTTTCTCCGTGTGCGCCTTGATGATGGCTTCTAACATTGATAGGTTTGTTTCGTTGATGACCACGGCAATACCGCCGCAGGCATTGATCTCACGCAGGTTCTTTTCTTGCAGTGCGGTCGTGGTGCCCTTACCCGCCTTGGCTTCGATGGCAACGAACTTACCACCAACACAGCACAGGAAGTCGGGCACGCCGCTGTTGCCGTAGCCCGTGCCGATCGGCATGGCGTAGTACACGCCGTGGGCTTTGAGGATTGCCTTGATCTTGGCTTTGACCTTGGCTTCAGGAGTACTAGCCACGCATCACCTCCACGTAGCTGAACTTCTTGCCGAAGCACTCGGTAATCGACACCTCGTCGTTGCTGTAATACTCGACCTCACCGTTGTAGGTGTACACCGCCTTGGGAATCTTGATTTTGCGGTCGTAGAAGTCGTGACCTCGCTTGGTCACGCGCCACATGCCGGTGTGTTTGTAGTCGGGGTCAGTACTTGGGATTCGTTCAATCAGCCCCCACCACCGCAGGGTTGCCAACTGATTCGACCGCACCAACCAGCGGGGCGCAGTCTCGGGGACGTCTACCCATCCGTGCGAATTGGCGGGTGCTTGCACCAACCAGATGAGCGACCTTGCCATCGTCTCGTTGATGCCCCGTTTGTATATCTTGCCCCAACGGTTGCAGCAGGGGCATTTACCGCCGTCCCCCTCGGCGAGCGCACGCCAGTTGCGGCGCAGTAGTTCTAACTCTTCTGACACAGTATCCATATAGCCTCCAGTCGGTTTGAGCGACCAGTATAGCACAGCACTTTACGGTGTCAACAATAAAAAAGCCCGCACTCGGCGGGCCTAGGGAAAGTCCTAACAAATGTTAGGAGGTCAGCTTTGCGATTTCTCGGTTCAAGTACCAGCGAGCTTTGCTCAAGTCCTCCGCTCGGTTGCCCTTGTGGTCGGCACGGGTGATGTACTTCACCACGTTGCCGAGGTTGTAATTAAGCTGTTTGGCCTCAATGAAGTCGATGGTCTCGATTCCCCCTACCTTGTAATGGGCAGGATGGTTCACGTTGTCGGGTTTAATTTCAGGAGCAGGTAGCAACTCTGGCGGTTGCCATTTGCCGTCCCGCACTTCGTACTCGTTGCCTGTGCCGGTGACGGGCAGGACTTGCACTCGACGGCCACGCTTCTTGCTCACGGTTGCCTTTTTGTGTTTCATTGCGTGCTTGATGGCGTAGATGGTTCCAGCCGTTGTACCAACCAGCTTTGCCAATTCTTTGGCAGACACATTGGGGGTCTTGGCGAGGATGCGACGGACTTTTTCAGCTTTGCTCAGTGCTTTCATTGATTTCTCCAGTTTGGTTTTTGACGTACTCGGTAAGAATTTCTCGGATTTTGGCTTGCTTGTTGCCAGCATGGTGGGTGTTGAAATAATCCATCACCTCCCGTGACAAACGCAGGCTCGTATTGAAAAGTCGTGGCTTCTTACCGGGACCACGGACTTTACGTTTTGGTGTTTCTTCAATATGACAATCGGGGCAGTGCGGGTCTTTGTTAAAGAGCAGTCGCCCACATTCTTTGCACTCTCTCATAGCAGTGCCTCTCCATGGGTATCAGTTGTTGGTTTTGGCTTCGGCGGGTTTTGGTTGAGTTGGCGCAGGGCTTCCCCCGTGGCCTGTTTGAACGGCCACCATGTTCGCCAGTCGATTGGTGGTGCTTTCTCTTTCATTTCTTTCTCCTTGCTTCTCTGTGTTTAATCAGATCGTCCATCGTTAGCACGGGCAGTGCCACCATGTCCACTTGCCCCCGAAACTTTTTCTCCCTCACTGCCACTGGCCACTTCTGCTTTGGCTCGGCCAGTTGCTCCTTTGTGTACCACGGTGCCCCCTTGATAAGGGTTGTGCATGGCGATTTTTCCGTGGACTTGGGTGTTGCAGTATTTGCACTTGAACCAGTAGCCATCTTCTACTTCCTTTACTTGAAAAAATTGGTGTCGGCAGAGAATCATCGTTTCATTCCCCGTACCAACGCCGCAAAACTCATGACGGTATCTTGGCCGAATGAACCCTTGAACTGTTCAATCACCACGGCTACCTCCTCTAGGACTTCGTTCCTATACACATCCAACTCTTTATCGAGTCGGCTCATTGCGTCTTTGACTTCGGCTACGCCCATGTCTTTCTCCTTTGGAACCATCTGCACTTCCTCATCCGTCAGCGGTTTGCGCTTGGGTGGGTGGGTGTAAAAGGCTGTGCCGCTGTTGAATATCCGGGCAGGGTCTGTCGGCAATACCACACACTTTCCACCGTAATACCCTGATACCACGGCTACAGGCGTAGGCTCGGCGCACTCCATGCACTTGGTTATACATTGGCTACCTGTCTTGCAGGGCGGCTCTGGTTTTTCATCCATTGTTCTTCTCCTTGATTCTGTCCCAGTGGTTTCCATAAATTTCTTCACACTGCACCCATGTAAACAGATGCATCCACATTGAGAAGTCTTGTCCAAGTATGAAATGATCCTCGGCAATCTTCAAGCAGGTTTCTTTCATTCTGGCAATGTACGACTCTCTGGTGTCATCATTGTGAGGAACGCTCATCCATTTTTCTCCTTGAGTTTGGCTTCGATGGCGCGGATCAGAGGCAAAACAGCGGCTGTCTCGTGCGATGGGAACCACTCCGGTAGTGCTTTGATCTCCTCATCCGTCAGACCGACCCACAACTCGTCGGGTTTCCAAGGCAACGGCTTGCCAATCGCCTCGTAGGCTTTGTTTCGCCACATGGATGCGCTGGCTTTGTAGCGTTGGCAGTTTGGGCAGTCAGTCATTTCAAAAACTCCTTGACTTGTTCATACACACCATTGCGGGCAGTGTTATCTGACTCAAACTTATTCCACCCGGCATAGCGCATCTCGACCTCGCACCGCTTAAGCAACTCCCGCGCTTGATCGCGTTCTTTCGCCAATTCGGACATAACCTCAATCACAGCTTGTTCGTGCTTCATGAGGATGGCGTGGATCATCTCCATCGGCGTTTCAATCATGGCGTTTGCTGCGGCCTTGACGCGCTCTTGTTCGGTCTTGGCCTTAAGCACAGCCTCTTGATGTAGTTTGCTCAGTGGCTTCATGATGGCTTCCTTTCTCCGCGCTCAAACTTCTCCCGCTCGTCGGCGGCGTTGTGGATTGCGATGAAATCCTGCGGATCAATGCTTGGACTGCACCAGCAAGTTGGCAAGAGTTCGTGCTCGTAAAGATCGTCGGTGGGGACAATGTGCTGAACAAGGTTTCCAGCTTCAGAGACAAAGCCTTCAAGTTTCCAAGTCATGCTTCCCCCTTAATGCCGTGTGCGGCTTCGATGGCTCGGGCGAATTTGATGTATGACCAACCCGCAGTCCAGTCAATCATGTATCGGTATGTTTCAATCTCCTCATCCGTCAGCGGCTCACGCTTGGGTGTCCAGCCAAGTGAAGTTGCAATTCGGATTGCCGCAGATTTGTCAATCACAGGCTCTGGCTCTGGTTCACGCTTGGGTGGGGATGTGTAGAGAGGCATCTTCCGTGTCTTACCGCCATGTCGATTAACCTCAATGTCAAGCAATGCACAATCACCACCATCCCAAAGTTTGTATGGTGTTTCCCCGTCAAAACTGATAGCCCACGCCACAGGCTCTGGCTCTGGTTGTTCCAAGGCTTGCTTGAGGGCGATGATGGCTTTTTCTGCTGATGCAGGCAGGCTCATGTAGTTGTGTTCGATGTATTCCAACGCCTCCAGCGCCAGCTTCATTGCTTCTTTGCTCATTGTTTCTTCTCCGGTAGTGGGCAGTTCTCGGGAACCTCGACGCAACACCACACGGCGGTCAGCCTCGGGCTTGTCATGTATCGGTCGATGTAGAACCCGTACTCTGAATGCAGAATGTTCTTGATGTACTCGGCGCTCGTGTTGAGTTTGCCGGACAGTTGCGTCGTGGTCATACCATCTGGATGCTTTAGAAGAATCTCTCGTATGGCAATCGTCGTGGCAATCCTGCGGCGTATGGACTCTGTGCTCATTGTTTATCTCCTTTTAATCCTCGCCTTTCCCTTGGTCACACCCCAGTCGGTCGCCCCATTTCTATCCTGATACCAAGTGGAATTAAGAATTACCTTCTCCATATTTTTCTTGTTATCTTTCTTGACTTTTTCTATGTCTTTGTCTGCGTTTGTTTTAAACGGTTTGTCGAATGTGTCGTACTTGGAAGTAGACAACTTTTTGGCAAGGAGAATGTCTTTGTCTGCCGGGTGGTTGTGCAACCACTCGTTTATGTCCGGCAAGAAGCGGG
>OGVQ01000158.1_pt1 | contig 11031 bp, 8 predicted proteins | sample 1575801 | NCBI WGS metagenome assembly OGVQ01 (sample SAMN07581550, study PRJEB24739) | freshwater metagenome | place: Singapore | collected 2015-04 | reverse complement strand
GACAAAAATCCTGTAAAATCCTGAAATGTTGTAAATCATGATTCTGATGAAAAGTGAAGATCGTCAACGAGTAGAAATATTTCTCAACAAGTGGAAAGGTTCGCAGGGTAACGAGAGAGCAAATTATCAGGGTTTCTTTTTAGAACTTTGTGATGCTTTGGCGGTAGAGCGTCCATTACCTAAAGGGAGTATAGCAGGCGATCGCTATTGTTTTGATAAAGACATCAAAATTTTTAACAAAGATGGAGTTACGACAAACTTTGCAGACTTCTATAAAGAAGGACATTTTTTAATTGAAGCTAAACAAGGGGGAAATGCTGCTAAACGGGGTACTGCTAAACGAGGGACAAAAACCTATGATATCGCAATGGAAAAAGCTTTTTATCAAGCTCAAAGTTATACACCTTTTCTACCAAGTAAACCTCCCTTTTTAATTACCTGTGATATTGGTTCACATTTTGAAATGTGGATGAGTTTTAGTGGTAATTATGGTGGTTATGGTGCGCGGGAAAAAATTGATCTTGATCAGCTTTTAAACGAGAAAATATTTAATCGCTTTGTTGCTATATTTAATGATCCGCAAACTTTAAACCCGGAAAAATATCGAGCGCGGGTAACAAGAGAAGTTGCGGATACCTTAGCTAAATTAGCGCGGTGGTTAGAAAAACAAGGATACGAACCCAAGGAGGTCGCTAATTTCCTCATGCGCTGCATTTTTACCATGTTTGCGGAAGATGTGAAATTATTGCCAGGAGAAGTTTTTACTAAAGCTTTAAAAGAACGTTGGTTGGTTGAACCCAAGACATTTAAAACCCAGATTGAAAGACTGTGGAAAGTGATGAATACTGGGGGAGAATTTAACTTTGATGAAATTCCCCAATTTAACGGTAGTTTTTTTGCTGATGCAACAGCTTTTGATTTACCGAAAGAACAGTTAGAAGTGCTGTATGAAGCTGCAAATAAAGATTGGACAGAGGTAGAACCGGCGATTTTTGGCACATTATTAGAACGAGCTTTAGATAGTAAGGAACGGAAAAGTTTAGGAGCGCATTACACACCCCGATCCTATGTTGAGCGGTTGGTGCGTCCTGTAGTCATAGAACCTTTACGGTCAGAATGGTTATTAGTGGAATCGGAGGTTAATCGCTTTTTAACTCTCAAAGAAACACAGCAAAAACCGACAAAGACACAAATAGAAAAAGCTGAACATGAGATTCGGGGATTTTTAGAGAAGTTACAACAAATTCGTATTCTTGACCCGGCTTGTGGTTCGGGTAATTTCTTATATGTAACATTAGATTTATTAAAGACGTTGGAGCAAGAAGTACAGACGCGGTTACTGGATGTTTTGGGAGAAGTAACAACGAATTTATTAGAGGAATTTGATCCGCGTTTAGCAGGAAGAAAACAGGTAAACCCGGCGCAATTTTTAGGGATTGAAATTAATCCTAGAGCGGCCGCTATTGCAGAGTTAGTAATTTGGATTGGTTATTTACAATGGCATTTTAAACGCTATGGAAGTACACCACCACCAGAACCGATTTTACAGGATTTTCATAATATTGAACATCGTGATGCGGTGTTAGATTATGATGGGAAGGAGTTAGATATTGATGCTAAAACGGGTCAGGTAAAAACGCGCTGGGGTGGAAAAATGATCAAGCATCCTGTGACGGGGGAAGATGTTCCTGATCCGAGTGATCAAATTCCTATTTATCGTTATCTTAATCCTCGTCCTGCTATATGGCCAGATGCAGATTATATTGTTTCTAATCCTCCTTTTATTGGAAATAAAAGGATGAGAGATAGATTAGGTGATGGCTACGTTGAAGCGCAACGAAAAGTTTATCAAGATATACCAGATACAGTTGATTTTGTCATGTATTGGTGGTATAATTCAGCTAAATTAGTTGTTGAAGGTAAACTAGAAAGTTTTGGTTTAATTACAACTAATAGTATTACTCAAACATTTAACAGAAAAGTTTTAGTTAAATATCTAGTAGGTAAAAGTCCAATATCTCTTACATTTGCAATTTCTGATCATCCTTGGATAGATATTACAGATGGTGCAGCAGTGAGAATTGCCATGACTGTGGTAAAATCTGGAAAACATGAGGGAGTATTAGGAAAAGTAGTTAAAGAAGTGGAAAGTGATGATGGTGTAACTATTGTTGATTTAGCTATATCGAAAGGATTTATTAATGTAGATTTAAGCGTTGGTATAGATGTGGTATCAGCATCTAAGTTAACAGCAAATTCTAGATTAAGTGGACAAGGTGTAATTGTTTTGGGTGAAGGTTTCCACGTAAATGAAGCAGAATATTTAAAACTTATTCAACAAGAACCGACAGCAATTCATTTAATTAAACGATATCGTAATGGTAGAGATATTACAGACAAATCTCGTGATTTACGAATTATTGATTTATATGGTCTAAATGAATCTCAGGTTATGCAATATCCATATATATATCAGAGAATTTATGAACTTGTTCGACCTAAACGTATGCAAATGAATCGAAAAGCTCGTCGTGATAAATGGTGGCTATTTGCTGATTCTTGCGAAGAAATTCGTAATGCAATAAATGGTTTAAAACGCTATATAGTTAGTTGTCGTACTGCAAAGCATCGCGTTTTTATGTTTGTAGAAAATGACATTTTACCTGATGCTAAATTAATTGCTTTCGGGTTAGATGATACTTTTTATCTTGGTGTACTTTCATCAGTACCTCATATAATATGGTCATTAAGAACAGGTGCATGGCTTGGAGTTGGTAATGATTCTAATTATAACCATTCTGATTGCTTTGGAAAATTCCCTTTTCCAAATCCTACACCAGAACAAAAACAGAAAATCCGAGAATTAGGAGAAAGATTAGACTCCCACCGTAAACGAGTACAAACACAACATCCTGAAATCACAATTACGGGAATGTATAACCTGCTTGAAAAACTCCGCAAAGGAGAAACATTTACCGAAGCAGATAAAACATATAATAATAAAGCTTTAGTTTCCACTCTCAAACAAATTCATGATGAATTAGATCACGCTGTTTTTGATGCTTATGGATGGCAATATCTAAAAGATAATCAAAAAACAAAAGCCGAAATTGAAGAAATAATTTTAGAAAGGTTAGTTACCCTCAATGCTGAACGTGCAGAAGAAGAACGTAACGGAATAATTCGCTGGTTGCGTCCTGAATATCAAGCACCATACGAAGTTACCCAACAACTACTAACGGAAGTGATGGAAACAGAAGAAACTGTGATTATTCCCACAGAACAAAAAACTTTTCCCAAACAACCAAAAGACCAACTTGCAACTATCCGCGACTTACTCCGCACCAATACCAGCGAGTGGACTGTGGAACAAATTGCTGCTCAATTTAAAAATGGTGGAAAATATAAAAATGCCATTGCTGAAAATGTAGAAAGATTAGAATGGTTTGGAATTTTAATCTGTCGAGAAACCGGATCAACTAAACGCTGGCAATATGTGGAAATATAGAGAGGATAAAGATCCCCGACTTCTTCAAGAAGTCGGGGATCTGATTTACAGGATTTTAGCTTAACCGACAAGGACATCAAAAAATTAAAAAAAAATTAAATTTTGAAAAAAATTTCGTTTGTTGGGGTTCAACCCCGTTGACTTTTACCGCTAGAAGTGATATTTTTATAATCGGAGTGTATACCCTTGTAAAAATTTTGATTATGTTCAATTATACTTATATGACTATCTTACCACGTTGCGCCCCGAACGCAACCCCTAAAAAAAGAATTTTTTGAAGAAAAACTTATTAAAAATCGAGATTCAATAAATTAAAATTATTAATTAGATTAAACAACCCAGTTTTTTGATAAATCCTGTAAATCCTTTAATCCTGTAAATCCCGATTCTGACAATAATAAAATATGGAGGATTGAGAGGTTATTCAATGCGGGCTTTTGTGACTGGTGGTACGGGATTTATTGGTTCTCATGTGGTGCGATCGCTGTTACAATCAAAATACCAAGTTACAGCATTGGTACGTGGAAATAGTAACTTAGCTAATTTACAGGGTTTAGCAATAGACATTGTTAAAGGAGATTTAAACGACCCCAATATTTGGGAACAGATGCAGGGTTGTGATTATTTATTTCATGTTGCTGCCCATTATTCCCTATGGCAAAAAGACCGAAATTTGTTATATTTTAATAATGTGGAAGGAACACGCAATATTTTAGCCGCAGCCAAAAAAGCGGGGATTCAAAGAACAGTTTATACCAGTTCTGTGGCAGCTATTGGTGTGGGAAAAGTTGGGGAAATTGTGGATGAAACCCATCAAAGTCCTGTAGAAAAGTTGGTGGGAGATTACAAAAAATCTAAATTCCTAGCTGAACAAGTCGCAATAGAAGCTGCAAACAAAGGTCAGGATATTGTGATAGTAAATCCTAGTAGTCCTATTGGTGCTTTTGATATTAAACCTACACCAACAGGGGATATTATTCTGCGGTTTTTGCGGCGACAAATGCCCGCTTATGTGGATACCGGGTTAAATTTTATTGATGTGCGAGATGTAGCTATAGGACATTTATTAGCTTTACAGAAAGGAAAATCAGGCGATCGCTATATTCTCGGTAATCAAAATCTTACCCTCAAACAACTCCTAGAACAACTTGCCCAAATCACCAATTTACCCGCACCGCAAACATCTATACCAGCTTGGATACCCCTAACTGTAGCTTGGATAGACGAAAAAATCCTCGCACCTCTAGGGAAAACCCCCAGCGTTCCCATAGATGGTGTTCGCATGGCACAGCAACCAATGTATTATGATGCTTCTAAGGCTATCCGCGAATTAGGTTTACCTCAGTCCCCTCTGAATGTAGCCCTCAAGGATGCTGTAGATTGGTTTATGGCTAATGGTTATGTAGATAAATGACAGATGTTATACAGATGTTATTTATTGATTTTACCTGCCACTTTCGATTTTTGACTTTTGACTTCCGCTTTGCGGTGTGGTGTAATTAAAAGAGGAGTATAATTAAATGGCGATTAATTTACAACAAGCAATTGATATTGGGAAGTATTTAGTTACCCAACGTCTATTAGGACGCAAACGCTTTCCCCTGGTATTAATGTTAGAACCCCTATTCCGGTGTAATTTGGCTTGTACTGGTTGCGGTAAAATCCAACATCCTACAGAAGTTCTCAAACAAAATCTTACCCCAGAACAGTGTTTTGCAGCAGTGGAAGAATGTGGCGCACCTGTGGTTTCTATTCCTGGTGGAGAACCGTTACTACATCCCCAAATTGGTGAAATTGTTCAAGGTTTAATTGAACGCAAGAAATATATTTACTTGTGTACAAATGGTTTATTACTAGAAAAAAGTCTCAATAAGTTTAAACCTTCTCCCTATCTAACTTTTAGCGTGCATTTGGATGGAATGCGCGAATGGCATGATAAATGTGTGGACAGAAAAGGGGTTTTTGATACTGCTGTCCAAGCAATTCGTGTTGCTAAAGCTAAGGGTTTTCGCGTCGCTACGAACACAACCATTTTTGAAGGTTGTGATATTCAAGAAATGCAGGAATTTTTCGATTTTCTGGAAACCTTGGGAACTGATGGAATGATGATTTCTCCCGGTTACAGTTATGAATGGGCCCCAGATCAAGATCATTTTCTGCAAAGAGAACAAACCCGCGCTTTATTTAGAGAAATTCTTACACCTTACACATCTGGAAAGAAAAATTGGAACTTTAATCACAACCCGCTATTCTTAGATTTTCTCATTGGTGAAAAAGACTATGAATGTACTCCTTGGGGTAGTCCTAGTTACAGTGTTTTAGGTTGGCAAAAACCCTGTTATTTGTTGAATGAAGGTTATTATCAAACATTCCAAGAATTGTTAGATAAAACTGATTGGAGTCAGTATGGCCGCGCTAGTGGTAATCCTAAATGTGCTGATTGTATGGTACATTGTGGTTATGAACCAACCGCAGCGATGGATGCAATGCAGCCGAAAAATATCGCTCGTTCTCTAACTACTGTGTTTGGGAAGTAATAGTCTGAATCAGGATGTCCAGGGTTTAAAGATGTACGGGATAAAATAATAGTTAAGTGATATTTAATCTTGTAGGACTTACGCAAGATGTAACTGCAACCCTGATTATTTCGTAGGGGTAATTCATGAATTACCCCTACTTTCGTTATATTTTGCGTAAGTCCTGTCTTGTTAATCTTCTCATCTAAATAAATCCTGATTCTGATTCCTTACCCTTTCGTAAAATCCCTAAATTTTTTGGTAAAATTTAAGTGATATAATTAAACTTGCTTGAGGTAAAATTTATGACATTAATAACTAATTTAAAACAACTTTATGAGGTTGATGATCAACAATGGTTATCAGAAATTATTAATCTTTTGAAACAAAAAAGATTTAATGAATTAGACTTAGAAAATTTAATTGAGGAGTTAGACGACTTGGGTAGCGAAAAGAAAAATGCTATTAGTAGTTTATTAATACAAATTATTAAACATTTATTATTATTACAATATTGGACAGACGAATATGAAAATAATGTTTATCACTGGCGATCAGAGGTAGTAACTTTTCGAGATCAAATTGAAGGGAGACTAACCAAAAATTTATATAATTATCTTCAACAGGAAATCAATAATATTTATACAAAAGCTTTAAAACAAGTTAAAATTAAAACTAATTTTAAAGTTGATTTTCCTGAAGAATGTCCCTATACTCTTGAACAATTGTTAGATGAGAATTATTTATAAAGTAGTAGGTTGAGTTAAATGCAGAATATGTGATAAATTGTTTTCAAGATTGATTTACTCACCGACTTTTTGAGGAATTAAATAAATAATCCCGGAAACAACTGTTAATATAACAGATACCCAAAAAGCAATTAAAACCGGAGTTTGCCAAGTTGATGATAAAGGTGCAATTAGTAAGGATATAGCGATAATTTGACTAACTGTTTTCAGTTTACCCCAAATATTTGCACCGCTAATAGTAGTTTGATTAACTCGCCAACCTGCGATCGCTAATTCCCGTGCTAAAATTACAAAAACTGCCCAAGCCGGGATTTTGCCTAGTTCTACTAATACTAATAATGGTGCAAGTACCAATAATTTATCTACTAAAGGATCAAGAAACTTACCTAACTCACTAATTTGGTTCAATTTTCTGGCTAAATATCCATCTAACCAATCAGTTAATGCAGCAATTAAAAATATGGTTAAACAGATCCATCTTGCTTGATTGGTGGGATTGTATAATCCGTAAAGTAAAAAAGGTATTCCTAGCAATCGAGAAAAAGTAATCCAATTAGGTAGAGTCATCACAATTTAAAATTTAACAATTCATCATCTTAGCATATTATAAATCTTTCATAATTCTCACAGCCGCAATTCCTGTGAATATTGCCACCAATAACCAGGTAATAGCTAATCCTACCACTTCAGCTAAAAATACATTAGTAATTTTGTGCAAAAATAACCCTACAGTTGAACCAATGGGTACAGCTACGATCCAACTCATAATATTGACAAATAACCATGTCCATGCCGAAGGAAATGCGGGGGGAATAGCTAACCACCACTGGGAGATACCAATTAATAAACCACCAATACCACCAACAATAATTCCGTTAATAATTCTCGTCAGTAAAAAATTAGTAGTAGTTACAGTCCAACCTAAAACACCAATGCCAATTGCGGCGGTTATTACCCAAGGAATAAGGGTAGATAATACCCATTTTACTGGAGAAATGGCTTTTCTGAGGAGATAACTTTGGGGAATAGCGATCGCTAAACTACCCATAGCAGCTTCCATCATACTCATATCTGGTTTTTCACTAATTTCAATCATCAACAAACTAGATAAAAACCCCAACAAAGTCGCCAAAACCCATTGGAATGTAAAATTTAAAATTCTATATTTAGGTTCAACAGATGATAATTGCATTATCCCTTGTTTAATTTTAATGGTCTAACGGCTTGAGTATTAAACATTTCTAAAAAAGCCCGACGACGCTGATAGGGAGATTCCGGGGCGATGTAACCCCATAAACTTTCCCAATAGAAAAAGGAGAAACCAAATAACTTTTGATTACGGACTATTTCTATCTGTTCCTTAATTTTATCAATATCTACAGGTTTTAATAAAGTTCCTGTGGAAATGCCAATAGCTACGGGAATTTTACTCATGGCCGATTTTATCACAGGTTTAGATATTTCTCTCACAAAAGAGTTTTTGTCACCGCGATAGACTTGTAAAATCAACTCATCAATCAAATCCTCTTTAATCCAATTTTCCCAATCTTGTAAATAATATTTATAAGCAAAATATTGTGAATTAGGAGAAAGAGATATTTTTGCATAGGGTTTAATTGCCTTTACAGCTTTAGATATACTTGCCATAAAAGCAGTAATTTTATTAGCCCGCCAACGCATCCATTCTTGATCTAAAGGATTAGTTGGCGGGTTTTTGCCTTGATGTTCTTTTTGATAAAGTTTTACAGTAAAAGGATCATAACCAAATTGTACAGGCATACCAAAATGATCATCAATTTGAATACCATCTACATTATAATTTTTGACAACTTCCAAAATTAAACCTCGGATAAAATTCTGAACTTGAGGATGCAAAGGATTTAACCAAGCTTGATTATAAACTCCATTGATCATATCTTCTAATAAATTATCTGATATAGATTCTACACCTTGCTGTCCTATAGTTAACCAATCTGGATGTAGTCTAGCTAAAGACGAATTAGGAGGAGTCATTAACCCATATTCAAACCAAGGAATAATGGTTAAATTTTGATGTCTTGCTAATTTGATTACCTTAGCTAAAAAATCATTTTTCCGATGAATTAAATCTAATAGCGGTTCACTATCTAAACCTGTAATTTTTTTTGCTAAAGGACTTTTATAAAAGGTATAACCTCGATTCCAAACTACCGGATAAATAGTATTAAAATTAAGTGCGGCTAATTGATTTATTGCCCTTTCAATACCCCAAGGAATATAAAATAGACCACTAGCAACATTAGTCAGCCAAACTCCACGAATTTCTGTAGTCACGGCCATAGAATTTTGAGCATAACCAGGATTTGCCCAAATGGGAAATATTGTTAAACCAACTACAAATCCCCAACACAAAAAATACACAAAAAACCGTCGAAATGCAGAACTCATCGTTTACATAGGTTAAAATTTCTAATATCCATATAACTACAAGATTATATTCTATAATCGGGATTCAATAAAGATATAAATATTTTTTGATAAAAAAGCTTATTCTTGCGTGGGGGTAATTCATGAATTACCCCTACTTTGGTTATATTTTGCCTAAGTCCTGAATTATTCCCATTGCAGCATATCTGTAATTTTTTCTACGAGTGTAAACGGTTCAAATGGTTTGCTAATTATCCCTTTAACTCCTAAACTCTGATATATTGTTTATGTTCCTGAGAAATCATCACTGCTAATAAACCGCTACCGATATTTTTAAACTTTTCTGCTTCTGGATAAATTTTAGATAAACAATCTGTTTCATAAATATAATTATCTATCCCTTGATTAAAAATCTGATTTTCTAAAATATCACGGATCTTTTTAACTTCCTCCAATACAGGAGTTTTGCTAATCATGGTGATATTTTCGCCATCACAAATGGCTACACCTTCAGATGCTACCAATTCTAAAAATTTACTTCTATTTTGAATTAAAACTTCTATCCAATTATCATTTTCTGGAAAAATATTCAAAAAATCAGATAAAATTCCTTTCAAAATCAGTTTGTAGTCTAAATCTTGATTTTCTTCTTTGGCAGAGAGTTCTAAAGACATCACCCTACCAATTAACTCGCAAGCAGTCCGCAATTTATAGGTGATAAATTTAGGCGATAAATAATTATGACAGGCAATTAAACCCCATAATTTTTGTTCTCGGATTAATGAAATTGACATAGAAGCAGTCACACCCATATTTTTGAGATATTCAATATGTATGGGAGAAACACTTCTTAAAACACTGTAACTAAGATCCAAAGGTTGATTAGTGCCAGAATTATCAATAGATATTATTTTTACAGATTGATAATTCATATCAGGAATTAACCGCAAAGGATTAAGAGTATATAATTGTCTCGCTTGTTTAGGAATATCCGACGCTGGATAATGTAAGCCAAGAAAAGCAGGTAAATTTTCTAATTTATCTTCTGCTATAATTTCCCCAGCATCTTCTGCATCAAATTTATAGACCATTACTCTGTTAAAACCTGTCAAATTAAGGATTTCTGTCGCCATTATTTGACACAATTCATCCAAGTACACTAATTTTTGCATTTTGCAAATAATCGGTTGTACTAATTGGTAAAAACTGAAAAAATCATCCTGTTTATTTGTAGTAACAGTTTCTAATTCCAGAATTATCAAGCCATTGGATTTATGAATAATGCCATCAAAAAATTTTTTGCCCGTTTTGGTATGAATATATAAATCCAACGGGTTAAGGTTTTCAGATATTTCTGCTAAAAATTTTTTTATTAATTTAATTTGCCTGTTATTGAATAATATTTTGAGGTTTTTACCTAATATATCTTCAGGAGAAATACCAAGTATTTCAACAGTATTTTGGCTAATCTGAATAATATTTAATTTAGGTTCTTCTAAAACCACGAGAATACCATGCGGCTGAATAAAACCAGGAATATGTATAGGTTCTTTGTCGCAGTTGCTTAAATCTATCGGTGTATTTGCCGGTAAAAAATTTATTTCGTTCATATACATTCCATAGTAAACAACAAATATTAAAAAAATCACCCAAATTATTAGAAATAAATTCAAAAAAGTCCTGTTGAATCAACATCTACAATCGCAACAGACATATTTATTATAATTATAATAAAAATTTCTAATAATTAACTCTCTAATCCTATCTAACTAAAGATAGAGAAATTAACTTTTACCCTCTATCTTTAGTTATATAAAACTATCTAAAAACTTCCTTATCGTGACTGGGAAAC
>OGVQ01000157.1_pt1 | contig 11058 bp, 10 predicted proteins | sample 1575801 | NCBI WGS metagenome assembly OGVQ01 (sample SAMN07581550, study PRJEB24739) | freshwater metagenome | place: Singapore | collected 2015-04 | reverse complement strand
CGCCGATTTCCCGGTAGAATGACAATGCTTGTTCATACCGTGATAATGCCTCATCTGACCGTTTGAGAAATTGCAACACATCCCCTATGGCTTGTAAAGTGTTTGCTTCCCCCAAGCGAGCGCCGATTTCCCGGTAGAATGACAATGCTTGTTCATACCGTGATAATGCCTCATCTGACCGTTTGAGAAATTGCAACACATCCCCTATGGCTTGTAAAGTGTTTGCTTCCCCCAAGCGATCGCCGATTTCCCGGTAGAATGACAATGCTTGTTCATACCGTGATAATGCCTCATCTCTCCGGTCGAGAAATTGCAACACATCCCCTATGGCTTTTAATGTGTTTGCTTCCCCCAAGCGATCGCCGATTTCCCGGTAGAATGACAATGCTTGTTCATACCGTGATAATGCCTCATCTGACCGTTTGAGAAATTGCAACACATCCCCTATGGCTTGTAATGTGTTTGCTTCCCCCAAGCGATCGCCGATTTCCCGGTAGAATGACAATGCTTGTTCATACCGTGATAATGCCTCATCTGACCGTTTGAGAAATTGCAACACATCCCCTATGGCTTGTAAAGTGTTTGCTTCCCCGTTTTTATCTCCAATTTCTTGATAAATTGCTAGTGCTTTACCATAACAATTTTCAGCTTTTTGAGAATTATGTCTTCTTTCAAAATAAAGATTACCTAAATTTTCCCAACTACTAGCCAAATCAGCTTTTAAATTTAACTTAGTTTGTAAAGCAATGGCTTTTTCATAAGCTGCAATTGCTAATTTACGGTTTTCAGAATTATCATAACGTTGTTGATATACCTGACCCAAACTATCATATAAGGTAGATAATAAAGGCGAATCTTTTCCCTGGGCTTCAATATTATCAATAAGTCTTAAAATCTCCTCTAAAGGTAAACCACCAACTTCCTTAGTTACTGTTTTAAATGTCCCATAATTAATATTACTATTACCAATATTGTGTATTTCTACAGGATTAGACTCCCTTGCAAACCAAAATACACCACCTCTCCAACTCCAAAAATCAGGTGCTTTTTTTGATAAACTCGTCACCACCGCATCACTTACCCACAACACCACGGGAAAATGAAATTGACGCAACGCTTCCCTAGTCCATTGTAAATAACCAAAAAACCGTTCTTGTTCCGATTTTGGTGCATCTAAACGCACCGATAGCAAATCCTCCACACCTAAAACCGTAATTACTGCTGGTTGTTTTTGTTGTAAATTAATATCTGACTCTACCAATTTTCTCAAAGCATAAGTTAAACTAGGGTCATGAGTTCGCACCCTTACCCGATAACAGAGAAAACCTTCTGCTTTTAATTCATTTTCATATTGTTGAATCAACCTTTCTCGTAAATTGCGGTCATCACAAACAGCAATTAACAAATTGAGAATACCCTGACTAGCTTCTAAAGAAACAATCAATTTTCGGTAATTACGTTTATTTTCTCTCTTAACATCATCTTCTGCCATAATTAATCAACCGTCTTATTTTCGGTCATCATTATTAGTGATAGGTTGGGTTAAGCCACAGCGCAACCTCACAAAGTATTAAAAATGTGTGGTTTAATTTTAACAATGTTAGAAATGTTGGGTTTCCTTGGGTCAACCCAACCTACATTCAAAATTACTGAATTAACTTTTTCCGTCTGAGTATTTCCACGACAATTGGATGTACATCATACCAAAGGTCATCGTTTTCATATTCTAACACATAAAGCCCATGTAACAAAGATAGAAAATCATCACTTTTTGCATCTTCAGGTGTATAGTTTTCATAAGTAGTTCGTAAAATCTTAAACAATGTTTCACCTAAAGGGCGAGTAAAATCATTCCGCAAATCTTTAATTGCTAATTGGAGAATTTCCTCATTGATTCTAATATCCGTTCGTTCTGGTTCAGACCGAATTAACAATAGACATTGTGAACAACATTCCCTAGTAATTCTCACTAATTCTCTTAATACACCTCCACTTTTTAAAACAATTTTTCTAGCAGTTTCTGGTTCTAATAAATCTTCAGGAATACGTTTTTTGATAATTTCTAAAAATCGGTTAACTAACTGTTCATTCGCTTTCGCTGCACCATCTGGGTTATGACTGTCTCCTTGTTTAAAGAATTTAGCCACAGCCATTAATAATGGACGAGGTGCTACCGTTGTCAAGATAGCATATAAATCATTATTCCTAATAGCAGAAATAGGAATAGTGTAAATAATTTGAAATTTAGGTAAAAACAGAGAATTGATATTATTTTTATAAATATCATCTACTAAATTTAAATCCAATTTATCCAAGTCATCAATAATGACTAAAACTTTCTTTTTCGTAGCTTCTTGAATTAAAGCAGCAATCTCATCAGCTTTTTTTGCTAAGTCAGAAACCCGACGTTCATAGGTTTTTTTAATTTCTTCTCTAAAGGTAGATTCATTTTTTAGTTTAGCGGCAATTAATTTGAACAAGTCTACACCTACTCCTAGTTCTGATTTTAAATCATTACTAACTGTTACTGTTTGTGTCGTAGTAAACCAATCTAAAAGAGATTGATGAATTTCTGGCTGAATTTCTATCCCTGCTTGAGTGGCTTTACTTAATAAACTAAGGGCAATGGAATATAAAATATTAACGTGGTTTATATCAGACATTTCAATTAAGTCTGCCACAGAAAAGAAAGCCACAAAATAACCTTTTTGCTGCATTTCCTCAGAAAATTTAAACAGCAAGGTAGATTTACCGCAACCTCTATGTCCAGCAAAAATAAGCTTACCATTTGCAGGTCCATCTTCTACAGCTTGTTCTAATTTGCGAATAGGATCATTGGCAAAATCAACCCGAAAAGCTTCTATTTGTGCTGCATTAATTAAGGGAAACAATTCTAAATCTTGATAAGCTTTCCGAAACTGTTCTAGTAATGGCTTATTCATTTTATTTTTATGGGTAAGATTTGCTCATAATTATAGATGAGAATGTGAATCCTAGCAAATATTCTACTGCCCATTATCCATATTCTGAGGACACACATCAACCAATTCACACACATCACAACCAGGAGAACGGGCTTTACACACAGCCCGACCATGATATATTAATCTAATTGACCAATTTTCCCATTCTGGTTGGGGTAATAATTGCATTAAATCTTTTTCAATGCCAATGGGTTCAGTATTTTTTGTTAACCCTAATCTTTGACTTAACCGCTTAACGTGGGTATCTACTGTCACCCCTGCATTAATACCATAAGCATGGGCTAAAACCACATTTCCAGTTTTTCGCGCTACTCCTGGAAGTTTTAACAGTTCTTCCATTTTGTTAGGAACAACTGAGTTAAAATCACTGACAATCATCCCACAAGCAGCTTTGATATTTTTAGCTTTATTGCGATAAAAACCTGTAGAACGGACTAATTCTTCTAATTCTAAAATATCCGCATTTGCTAAACTTTCCGCATCAGGAAACCGCCCAAATAGTACAGGAGTAACTTTATTCACTCTTTCATCTGTACATTGTGCGGAAAGTATGGTTGCTACTAATAATTGTACAGGAGTTTCATAATTTAAAGAACAAGTTGCATCAGGATAAAGATTATGCAAACGAGAAAGAATTTCTAAAGCGCGTTGTTTTTTAGTTAATGATTTACGAGTCACGTCAGCAATTTGCAATTTAAGATTATTATTTGCTGTAGGAGTTTAACAGTGATAAACCTTGACAATAATTATACCCCCCTGTAGTCCCCCCTTAGCAAGGGGAGAGGGCGAAGCCGGGGTTATATGCAAACTTACAAAGAAATAGTATTACAATTTCTGAAATAATTGCTGTACCCATTCTAATTGAGTGGTTTCTTTGACAATTAAGAAAATACCTAATCCTAACAGCAAAACTAAACCAGTTTGCATGACACTTTCTTGAATTTTATTAGGTAACGGTTTACCAAATAGACCTTCAATTAGTAAAAATGCTAATTGTCCACCATCTAAAGCGGGAAGAGGCAAAATATTAATAATTGCCAAGTTAATACTAATAATTGCCGCAAAGGAAAATAAATTGGTGCTATCACTAGCAGCTAATTGAGCGCCAATTTTGACAATTTTTACAGGACCAGAAACTTGTCCGACTGTTTGTCCAAAATTAGTAATTAATTGTCCAAAACCTTGGAATGTTCCTACAACTAACTGTTGAAAGCGATTAGCCGCCACTGTGAAAATTTCCCCAATATTTTGCGGACGGCGATAGGTAGCTTTGCCATTGGGGACTAATTCAATACCTACTAAACCTTTACCATCAGCACCCTGTTTAGGAGTTACTTTGATGTTAGTTTGTTGGGTTTCATGTTGAATTTTGAGGTCAATTTCTTGATTAGGATGGGTTTGAATTTCTCTGGTCAATAATGTAGTTGCATCCTTACCTATGGCAATTTCTTGACCATTCACAGCCAGAATAATGTCTCCTTCCCTTATCCCTGCTTGGTATGCTACGGATTCTTCGTTTATGGGTTTGACAAGTACACCTGGTTGATATTGAAATTCTTGAGGTATACCCACAATTCCCAATTGCAAAGCCAACATCAAATAAGCAAAGATTAAATTGGCGATGACACCGGCACTAATGACAATGGCGCGGTCTAAAACTGGACGGTTACGCAGCAAATTCGGGTCATTGGGGGGAATTTGGCTATCTGGGTCATCATCAGGAAAGCCAACAAAGCCACCCAATGGGAAAGCGCGGATGGTATATTCCGTTTCCGGTCCTTGGTATTTTAACAGTGTGGGGCCAAAACCCAAGGAAAAGCGGTTAGCGTAAATACCTTGAGAACGGGCGGCTATGAAATGTCCCAACTCATGGACTAAGATCAAAATAGCCAAGACTGCGATCGCTGCTAAAACTGACATAGAGCAAATTATCAAAATATTCGGATATATATTCTTATTGTAGTTTGGGAATGAACTAAGAAACAAAATCGGCTATTTTCGGTTTTCTCTCATCTCCGTGCAAATTCTCACCCCAAACATTTGTCAGGGCAAAATCCCTTAGCATTATTGATGGGGGAAACCCCCAAACCCCCAAGACCGCGCTGACTCACGAAGTAGAGTAGAGGCTTCAACTCCTGTAGCGTTACCTTGGGTATGCCCTCCCCTAGTTTCGACTTCGCTCAACTCCAGAGCTTTTGCAAGATTTAAAATATTAATTGCGGCGTTTGTATCTCTATGAAGGTACGATCCACAACTACATTTATGGGTACGAGTTGATAGAGACTTTTTGACAATTACGCCACAACTAGAACACTTTTGAGAAGTGTAATGTGGTGCTACAGCTATAGCAACTTTGTCAAGCCCCACCTTCAAGGGTTTTCGGCATTTTCCTTATAATATATAGATTAGGTTGAACAAAGTGAAACCCAACAAAAATCTTTAGTATCAAACTCAAAAATATTGGCTCTAGAATTTATGGATCAGGATTTATTAAGTTTTTTTGCAGGTGTAGCCTTACTTGTCACCTATCTGATTTTCTCTGCATTTACCGAAATGGGAACTAAATTACCTTGGAAAAAATAACCTATGTTTACTTTACATTTCTCAACCTAATTTAGTGACAAAAAATGGTTACATCAAATTAGGTTGGAGTGAATTAAATATTTTGGGGGACTTTACCAAATGCCTAATCCACAGAATAACGAGATTAAAATTGATCCAGGTACTCTGCTTGTGATTTTATCCGTTCTGATATTATTACCCCTATTACTCACTGGTTTAGGTCAATAAATTATCTGTATAATTAAAACTAGGGTAAGAATTCAGGTGAGGCAAAAAGATCCCCGACTTCTATGAGCAATTTATCATTTATGGACACAATCAATACAAAGAAGTCGGGGATCTGGGCATGAACAAGTGCTATAGCTGAATACTTACAAACTAGGTTATTTCCAATACTGGAAATAACCACAGCCACCCCTGAATTTTTCCCATAGTTTAAATATCAACATTGATATTTTCTATCTGTCTAGCGGCTTTATCCCACAACTTGGCAGTTTCTTCATCCTTCCAGTGGGTTCTGAGATGTTCCGCTTTTTTATGGCATATACGCTCTAGCATCTCTAAAATTGCCGCTAGTGTTAATTCCTCGACTAATCCTTCTAAAGCACTCATATATTCTTTCATAACAGATACCCCTTTAATTTGTAATCAAAATTGCGGAAATTTTGCCCATCTATATAACTTGAGCTAATTTATGATTTGACAACATCCCAGAAACATTCAAATCTTCTACTACTATCCTCGCGTGGTTTTTGCATAAGTAAGTAGTAATTTTATGAAGAGTGTCTTTTCTAAGGTTTGTTATTCTTGCATGATGTCTAGCTAGTTTAATTTTGGCTTTGTGTTTATTATTTGAACATGAAGCTTTTCTACAGTATATCTTAGATGATCTGGAAGCTTTTTGTCTAGGGCGTGGGTTAGCTGTTGATGATTGGATATCAGAGATTGGGGGTGGATTGAACTTTAAAAGGAAAAAGTTTTTGGCAATGATAATGGAGATGCTTAAAGGTTAAATCTCTACATTTACACCAAATTGCAGATCAACGAGGTACAAAATCTAAATTTCAACCTATACCTATACACAAAACCACTGAGCGAATTGTACTGAGCTTGGGATGCCCTGAGCTAGTCGAAGGGTCGAAGTAAGCCGAAGTGCTGACTCAGTGACTTCTGAATTCTGCTGTATGCTTAACTGACCTGAATTTCATCAAGTTGATTAATTACCACATCCGCACCTTTAACATGATCTGCTTGACCAGTCCAAGTAATGCCAATACAACCAGCAGCTTTAGCGTGACGCGCCATCTGCATATCTCCTACGGAATCTCCTACCATTAAAGTCGCTGCTGGTGCTACTCCCAAAGCTTGACAAGCCGCTAAAAACAATGCCGGATCTGGTTTACTTGGGCCTGCATCCACTCCCATTTCCAGTTGTAAATAATCTCTAAGTTGGTGAGTAGTGACAAAATTTTTCACATCTTCTGTAGTTGCAGCCGAAAGAATTCCTAATTTTAAACCCGCAGTTGATAAAGACTTTAATATCTCCAAACTACCCACAAATAAAGGCGACGGGGTTTTCCTGACATATTGTTCAGCTTCTTCTAATGCTTGACAGGCGATTTTTAAACACTCAAACCATCCCCTTCCCGTTTCAGCAATGTAAGCTGCTGCTGCAACTACTGTTTCTTGGCGACTGGCTACGGACATCAAACCTGCTGGATCTAAATGATTACCATCAATGCCAAAAGCCATTAATAAGGGTTCACCAATACCAGGGATTTGTGAGTCTATAATTCGCGCTGATTTTTGTCCTAATATTCTTAAATATGATTCAGAATCTTCAAGGGTCCCATTTTTATCAAATAAAACCGCCTCAATATGAGAAAAAGTCAGATTTTTACATTTGATAGTAGCCAAAATCTTACACACCTTTAATATAGCAGGAGGCAGGGAGGAAAGCTTTCTCCTGTCTGATAGCCCTACCTCCTGCCTTCGTTAATTACGCCAACCTACTTACCAATGTGATAAACATTGATTGTAGTGGTTAATAATTTGTGCAGCCACTTCAGAAGCCGTTAAACCATCGGTTTGTAATTCAATGGCATCTACTGCTTTTTGCAAAGGGGAAACTCTACGGGTACTATCTTTCAAGTCTCTTTCAGCAATTTCCCGTTCTAACTTTTCTAGGCTTAATATTGAACCTGTTTTTTCAAAGTCTTGCTGACGACGACGAGCCCGTTCACCGACGGAAGCAGTTAAAAAGATTTTAATTTCCGCGTCTGGGAAAACATGAGTACCAATGTCTCGACCTTCTGCCACTAAACCACCACGTTGACCCCAACTTTGCTGTTGTTGAACTAATGCTTGACGAACGGCACTTTGGGCGGCGATCGCTGATACCTGAGATGTTACCTCAACTGTGCGGATTTTTTGTGTGACATCTATATCATTAATCTGCACTTTCACAGGAGATTGCAGACTTTGGCTAGGAGTCAATTCAATTTTACACCGAGTAGCTAATTCAGCGATCGCACAATCATCATCCATAGCAATACCTTGTTCCAGCACTAGCCAAGTAATGGCTCTGTACATAGCACCAGTATCTAGATACACTAACCCTAACTGGTGCGCCACTTGGCGAGCAACTGTAGATTTACCAGCCCCCGCAGGCCCATCAATAGCGATAATTGGCTGACGATAGCTACCCTTGCCACAACTATCGCGCAAAATCATATTATCAATCAAGCGTGTAGAACCAAGACGAGCAGCGATCGCCAGCATTCCTTCATCCTCAACTTTATCTAAAAACATCAACGTAGTCGGTTCAACTAATTCAATATATTCCAAGCTGATATTGCTCACTTTTGCGATTTCTTGCCGCGCCAATGCTATCAGTTCACTACTGTCACGAACGCCAGCCCGAAACGCCGCTTCAGCTTGCCGTAAACCTTTAAATAACACTGCTGCTTGCTCTTTTTCTGTGGCAGTCAAATATTGATTACGAGAACTTAAAGCCAAGCCGGACACTTCCCGCACCGTAGGACAAGCAACAATTTCTACTGGCAAATTCAAATCAGCTACTAACTGTTTAATAATTGCTAGTTGTTGTCCATCCTTTTGTCCAAAGTAAGCTCGGTCAGGTTGTACCAAGTTAAAAAGCTTGGTGACAATCGTCGCCACCCCTTGAAAATGACCTGGCCGATAATTACCACACAAGCTAGATATCATAACAGATGGAGGGATCACTTGTGTCACGTGAGTTTCTTTTATATTCTTCCGAGGCACACCAATTTCTTCCGGAGTTGGGGCAAAAATTACGTCTACTCCAGCTTGTTCACACAATTCTCGATCTGCTTCTAAGCTGCGGGGATAGTTTTGATAGTCTTCATGGGGGCCAAATTGCAAGGGATTGATAAAAATGGTGACAATTACCGTGGAATTTTCTTCTTTAGCTCGGTTAATTAAGTTTAAATGACCTTGATGTAAACCTCCCATAGTTGGCACTAAACCCACTGCGGTAGGACACCAAATACTTTCTTCATCCCATCCCAGATCATCTGGTCTGAGATCGTTTTGCCAACGGCGGCGACGCAAATAGCAGCGTAAGGCGGCAACGGTTGTCAGCACACGCATAAAAATACCCCTAGTTCTTTTTATCTTCTCCCCCGCTAGTGTATATCCGATAGCGTGGCTTGGCATAAAGCATGATGGGGAGATATAATAGATGAACTAGAGGCAGATAAGTGAACAGCGAAAAGAGAACCGGATCTAGCAGGGAGCTTATCTTCCTAAAACCTCAAGATTTATAGGAGCAACACCACTACTAATGATGCCTAATAGGCGAGCCGCACCAGCGGAAAGATCCAGAATTCGACCACGGATGTATGGACCTCTGTCATTAACTCGCACAACCACAGAACGACCGTTGCGGGTATTAGTGACACGGATTTTTGTACCTAAAGGCAAAGTGCGATGAGCAGCAGTTAATCCTTCGGGATTATATCTCTCACCACTGGCTGTCCTTGTGCCGGAGCCATCATAGCCGTACCAAGAAGCCATACCTTGAAAACTGAGTTTGACATTGCCAAAGGCAATTTCCTGGCGTTGGTTTGGTTGCGATAGTAATTTTTCTGCTGGCAAACCTGCAATTGCGTTAATTGGAGACGCGTTACCGATGAGTCTCCGCAGTCTATTTGTTGCTTGTAAGGCATCCTGTGCCAAATTATCGGTAGTATCTGCTAGTCTTGTAACTTCATTGACTTCTACCAGTTCTTGACCGTCAATCTGAATGGTGTAGCGATCTCCTGACGATTTTTGAACAGAAAAGCCTTGCTTTTGGGCTTTATTGTAAATGGGAGACTGATCTCCCGGTTTCCAACTGACGATAATTTTAGTTGCGTCTATATTCTTATCGATCAGTTGATTGATTCTAGCTGCTATCACACTAGCTTTCTGAACTGGATCGTTGTCAGTTGTGCTATACTCTGGGCTGACATGGGGTTGATTGCCAAAATTACCAGTTTTGGCTAAGTTGGTTAGCATCACAGGATCAGAAATATCTTTACCGTTGCCAACTACTCCTACTTTAGTTTCTTTGTTTGTAACTGGTTTAGCCACTGGAGTAGAACCCAGGAAGGTGAGAACGGGAATATCCCGAACATAAAGAGTTGCTGCTTGTAAACCTCGAATACTGTGCGGATGAATTCTGGTAATCACAGTATCTGAGATGGGGTTTTCTGTCGAGGATTGATATTCTCCTACTTTGACGGCTTCACTGGTGGGTGATGTTTCAAGATGGGGAGAAACTTCCTCACTGGTTTGAGTCCTACCCACTGAAGGTAAACCCAACACAGTTAGGGTGATAATTGTTTGGGCGGCGACAGCGCTCCACAAATGTCTTTGATTCATGCGTCCGATTTTCAAGCGAGTGTAGAACTGAAGTTGTTTGTATTGGGGCTGTTCACCGATAATAGTGAAACCCTGAATAAACTCGAATCCGTTCCGCTTTCACTTTGTGTTTTGTAACTGAAACAGACTAACATGAATTTTTCCCCTTGGGGATCAGGGTTTTATCGTAAGTCTTTCAACCATGACAAAATTTATAATCGGGTTTTGGCTGTCAAACCGTGATTAATTCAGGACTTTGGCTATGTAACGTTTTTTTGAAGATTTATATTTTTTTTTTTTCAAAGTTATAACACCGCGATCGCTTTGATCCCAAATTACTACCCAAGATTTATTCTCAGTGTCTACACACTACTGAGTAGCAAAATGTTTTTCAAGGTAATTGATGCTTTGATAATATTTTGGTGGTAAAATATTGATCACATTAATTAATAATTCCCTAAAAATATTGTTTGATAATTATGACTTACGCAGGATTCATGGAATAACTAACCACTCCAGACACAGAGGTAACAGAGAAATGAAGCGTTATCGTGACTGGGAAACAGATCGGAAGAGCACACGTCTGAACTCCAGTCACTCTCGCGCATCTCGTATGCCGTCTTCT
>OGVQ01000156.1_pt1 | contig 11101 bp, 12 predicted proteins | sample 1575801 | NCBI WGS metagenome assembly OGVQ01 (sample SAMN07581550, study PRJEB24739) | freshwater metagenome | place: Singapore | collected 2015-04 | reverse complement strand
TCCGATCTATACAAACGCATCCTCTCTTACCTCCTTTTGGACTGCTATAACTTCGTATATACTCTCTTATTATCATTTCTACTCTGCTCTAATTTTCTTTTTGCCCATTCTATACCAGCATCGCCTCCCCAAGCTAACCACATTAATCTTCCACATCCATCTCCTAACTCTTTTTGGCTATTTTCTCTGTGCCTTTCAAAGCTCGCCATTCTTGAGATCGTATCTTCACTTATTGGCTCTCCATTTGCTAACTGATTAGCTCTTGCTTTACCTACTGGAGTTCCACATTCTCCCCATCCGTTTTCCTCTGCATATCTTAAAGCTATCTTTGCATTTTCGGTAGCTTCTTTAGGATAGTCCGTATAGCTTTCTAATTGGTATTTTTTTTTTAATAGTTCAGCTTTTACTTTTAATAATGCTAATCCTATTTCTATCTCTGAACTTAAATCCTCAACTTGATCTTCTTGTACTAACTTATCTACAAAGTAACCCTCTATTGAAAATCCTTTAACTTGCCCGGTCTTAACATAATCATCCCAAATAACATCGTTATTAACTTTGATAGCTCCCATCCAAGTACCCTCTGGTAAATCCATTCCAAAATACTTGCTCTTATCATTATTCGTACATTTAGCAAATCATACATACCCATTACTGAATTACATATCTGAAAGGTTATATCTGGAATCATTGCAAAGCTGACTCTTACCTTACATAAGATTTTATATTGTTAAACCAAACTCTCGCGCTATTTTCTACGCTTATGCGTGAGATAAAAACTAAAAAAACGGAGAGGGGGAGATTCGAACTCCCGGAAGCTTTCACTTCACCTGATTTCAAGTCAGGCGCATTCGACCACTCTGCCACCTCTCCAAATTACTTGTCAGAATTGTGAAATCCAAAAACTGACAAATAACACCATAACATATAATTACAGAATTGGCACTACTGAAGCTAAAGAATTATAAAAAATTTCCTCAGTAACCACCTGGAAGTCTTTACCCACCCAAACTAGAGCAGCTTTTGTTACCTCCCCATCTTCTAGATCAACTAGAGAAAAATTCCGTAACTTGATCCCATTTTCCTCAATAATCCGGGGGACAGTAGCAGCATTTAAGTAAATTGTTCCCTCTGGACTTCTAAACACCGCCTTTCTTTCCACCTTCTTAGTATGGCGGAGTGTGCGGTGCATATGACCGAAGGTGACAAGAGAAACATTTTTCTTCAGGTTGAGACTTTGAGAAATTGCTTCCGCTAAATCAGGATCACCAAAATCACCGCCTAGAGGATGCCAATCTTTACCGCAGGGGTCTTCCGGGCGATCGCCTAAACCACTCGGTCCATTGTGTCCTAGAAAAATAATATTGTCACAAGTAACAGTTTTTACTACTTCGACGATTTTATCTGCGGATTGCTCCAAAGTAGAGACACCATAACGTTCTTGACAAATTTCCGCAAATCTCCACTCATGACCACCCCAAGTAAAGGGACGACCACCCACGACGGTTAAATTCCACTGGGGGAAATCCAACTTACTATAACCGACGTGGGCAGATCCTAATAAATCTAGTTGTTCCTGGACTCGGTCTTCCTTCGTGCGGTCATAAGGGCATTTTTTGCGTCCCCATTCAGTGGCCGAATACCAGGCATCATGGTTGCCCATTACCGCCGCTTTAGGAATATCTAGGGAAGCGATCGCTTTTACCACTTCCACGGACTCATTCCCAAAATCACCGACAAATAGCACCAAGTCAACACCAAGCTGCTTGAGTGCTATACCGTCTTCTACTTCCCATTGATCGTGAACATCGCCAATTACAGCAATTTTGACAGGTTGTGATTGAGTTTTCTGACTGGTCATGCCACTTTAAAAAGCCGTATATCTCCAGGATATGAAAATCCACCCCATTTGGATATAAATTGCTCAGATGAATCTGCCCATATTTTTGGTAAAAACTACTATAATTAAATTCACAAGGTAATAATTTGTAATTAAAAGCAGTTACTAATTGTGTTTACAACTACACTTAATCGTCCACAACCGGGTAATCTACCATTAGACTTATTTGCCGCTATTGAGGATCTGAAAACAGAACTCAATGCGGTCATATTAGCCCACTACTATCAAGATCCAGATATTCAAGATATTGCCGACTTTATTGGCGATTCCTTACAATTAGCTAGAGCCGCAGCCAATACCAAAGCCGATGTCATTGTCTTTGCTGGTGTTCACTTTATGGCGGAAACAGCCAAAATTCTCAATCCTGATAAATTGGTCTTGTTACCAGATATCAATGCCGGTTGTTCTTTAGCAGATAGTTGTCCTCCCCAAGAGTTTGCCGCATTCAAAGCCGCACACCCCGACCATTTGGTAATTTCCTATATTAACTGCTCGGCGGAAATCAAGGCCATGAGCGATATTATTTGTACCAGTTCCAACGCTGTGAAAATTGTCCAGCAAATACCTCCAAAACAGCCGATTATTTTCGCGCCGGATCGCAACTTGGGACGCTATGTCATGCAACAAACCGGACGGTATATGCTGTTATGGCAAGGTAGCTGTATTGTCCATGAGACTTTTTCCGAAAAGAAAATAGTGCAGTTAAAAATTACACATCCCCAAGCGGAGGCGATCGCTCACCCCGAATGTGAAACCAGCGTCTTACGCCATGCCAGTTATATTGGCTCTACAGCCGCCTTACTCAATTATTGTCAAACCAGCCCTAGCCAAGAATTCATTGTAGCTACAGAGCCAGGAATCATTCACCAGATGCAAAAACTAGCACCAGGTAAACACTTTATTCCCGCACCTCCCCAAAGTGATTGCAACTGTAACGAATGTCCATTTATGCGGTTAAATACCCTAGAAAAATTGTATTTAGCCATGAAAAACCGCACCCCAGAAATTACCTTGCCAGAAGAAACCCGCATAGCCGCACTGCGACCCATGCAACGAATGTTGGAAATGAGTTAGGAGGCAGTGGCGCAGCGGTTCGACTCCCTTCCACTTCGCTCAGGGCAAGTCGCTCACCGGGGAGCAGAGGGGCAGTAGGAGCGAACGGCCGTTCGCCCGTACAACTATAGTTTTGTCTATCAAATATTCAGCTTAAGAGCGACTTTTCTCCGCTTCTTTTTGGGCGGCTTCACTGAACTTTTTATACAACTTCATTCTAATCTGTGCCTCTTGATAGCGGCTGTGACTAGGTGACACCTGACTCATTAAATCAGAAGCCCGTTGCCAAGTCGCAGCTAATTCCAACCACTGAGTTGAAGTCATCGCTGTTTTACCCGCAGCAGCAGCTTGGTTAGCCAGTCGCACAGAGGTAGAAAATGGATCACCCGATGGAGTAGAGACAGTTTGGCTGCCAGAACTATCTGATGATTCTGGCTGTTTTCGGTTAGCTGTTGGGGAAGATTGAGAAGCTAGTGGTAAAAGATTTTTTAGAGTATTACTTAACCTACTTTCCAAGAGCAAAGCCAGTAAAATCCCTGAAGACAAACCAAGGACTCCTATCAGTAAAGTTTTGATCGAAATTTTCCCTTGCTCTTGATTCTTTATTAAAGATTGGGGTTGCGCTAAAATAGGCTTTCTGACTTTTTTAGTAGCTTGAGTAAAATCTGGAATGAACCGCTTCCAAAAATTTGGCTGCGTGAGGATAATTTCCTGTGACCATAGCAATTGATTTTCTGGGTCGCGGTGAATTTCCTCTAACCAGAGTAGTTGTTCTTCGCGCACAATTCGACTATTGACATTAACTCGGCGAATATGGCGCGGGGTCAGGGAATCGAAAATTTCCTGAATTTTTGGTACTAAAATAGATTGCTCCAGTTGTTCCACCGTAGCTGCTTCACACAAAAGTTGTAATACACCATCGGCAAAAACGGCTCTAGTTCTGACACCAGACAAAACTAGGTTTTCGTTTAAGACTTGAATAATAGCGGCAACGCTGCCCTGGCGAGCTTGCCAAATGATATCATTTATCCGATCTGCCATTTGATTTTTACTAATACCTATCACACCCTGACCTGTGAATTAACTTAACCTAAATTTATAGTTATCTGAATTTAAGCTGGTAATTGATAATTAGTAACTGGTAATTGATAATGAGAAATTGGTAAATAATATTACATTTTAAGTTCATATAAAAGATATTGGTAAATATAGGACTCCTCCATAATTTCTCAAAAATACACCAGAATTAAGGAGTCAGGAGTCAAAATTCAGGATTCTTGACTGTACTGACGCTGAGTCAAAATGATACCATTGCGTTAGTTTTGTATAAAAAGGCTGAAGGTAACGAGAATGCCTAGGAGATCGTTAATCTTGTTTACATTTAAAAGACCCAATCTTTACACAACAATTCCGCTTGTTCTAAAACTGTGGAAGTTGCTTTATCACATTTATCTGGGGGATAACCATACTTTTTCAATAATCTTTTAACTGTCACTCGTAATTTAGCCCTGACATTTTCTTTCACTGTCCAATCAATGGTTAAATTAGCACGAATCGCTTTTACCAAATCACGGGCAATAGTTTTTAAAATATCATCTCCTAATATCATCACCGCACTATCATTTACCTCCAAGGCATCATAAAAAGCGGTTTCATCTTCTGTTAGTCCCAAGTTTTCACCCCGTTTTTTTGCCTCCCGCATGACTTTTACGAGTTCAATCAGTTCATTGATAACTTGGGCGGTTTCAATGGCACGGTTTTGATATCGTTTGATAGTATTTTCTAACATTTCTCGGAAAGAACGAGCTAGAATTAAGTTCTTACGAGAACTGATTTTTATTTGTTCATTAATTAATTTTTGTAAGGTTTCTAATGCCAAATTTCGATAAGATAAACCCCGCACTTCTTCTAAGAATTCATCGGAGAGAATGGCGATATTTGGTTTATTTAATCCTGCGGATGTAAAGATATCTGTGACTTGATCACTAGCGATCGCTTTTGATACTATTTGTCTGACTGCTGCATCTATATCTTCCGAACTTTTACCATCACCAGTGGTATATTTTACCATTGCTGCTTTGATAGCTTGAAAAAATCCCACTTCATCCCTAATAGTAATTGCTGCATCCGTACTACTAACTAAAGCAAAGGCTTTGGATAATTCACCTACTGCCTTAATATAACGTTGTTTACCATCTGCCAATCCTAAGATATGATTGAGGGCAGCAGGAATGATTGATACTCGTTCTGTGGGTTTACCTGTAAAGAATTTTTGATAGTTAAAACCATGATACATAAACTGGACAATTTCGTATTTTTCTTGCATCACTGCTAGGGCAATATTAGTATCAATTGCTGTTTCCCCTCTATCTCTTTGGGTATAGTCTTTGAGTGCATCTTTGAGTTGTTCGGCAATACCCAAATAGTCAACTATTAAACCTCCTGGTTTATCTTTAAAAACCCGATTTACCCTAGCTATAGCTTGCATTAAATTGTGTCCCTGCATGGGTTTATCTACATATAAAGTATGTAGACTTGGGGCATCAAATCCTGTTAGCCACATATCCCGAACTATGACTAATTTAAAGGAATCATCAGCTTTTTTGAAGCGTTTAGCTAATTCTTTCCGGGCTTTTTTACTGCGGATATGGGGCTGCATTTTTTTATCATCAGCAGCAGAACCAGTCATGATAACTTTAATTACTCCTTGGTTATCATCTTCACTGTGCCATTCTGGTTTTAGTTGAATAATGGCGTTGTACAAGTCAGCACAAATACGGCGACTCATACAGACAATCATCCCTTTACCATCTCTCAATTCTGGTGCTGCGGTGCGATTTTCAAAATGTTCAACAATGTCTTTAGCAATTTGATTAATGCGTTTTTCTGCACCAACTAAAGCCTCTAATCTTGCCCATTTACTTTTAAGTTTTTCCTTGGTAGTAAATTCTTCTTCTTCGGTAATTTCTTCAAATTCAAAATCTATTTTGGGGAGTTCTGAGGGTTTTAAATCTAATTTTACTAATCGTGTTTCATAGTAAATTTTGACTGTAGCTTCATCTTCTACTGCCCTTTGAATATCGTAAATATCTATATAATCTCCAAATAAAGCAGTGGTATTTTTATCAGTTTGGGCAATGGGTGTACCTGTAAAACCCACAAAGGAAGCGTTAGGTATTGCGTCTCTTAAATATTTAGCGTAACCATATTTAATATCAGCAGATTCTAACTTATTTTCTGTTTGACTATCAAATTTATAGGTATTTGTTGATTCAGCTACTTTAATTTGTGGTTTTGTTTGAGGGTTGAGATAAGAAACTTTTTTCTCAGTCTTGGCAGATTTAACTACAACTTTAGCTTTTAATCCGTATTGGCTTCTGTGTGCTTCATCTGCTATCAAAACTATATTATGTCGGGAGGAAAGTTCCTCATATTCGTTACCTATTTCTGGGGCGAATTTTTGAATAGTTGTAAATATAATTCCTCCTGCTGCAACTTGGAGTAATTTTTGTAAATGTTCCCTGTTTTCTGCTTGTACAGGATTTTGTCTTAATAAATCAACACAGGATGAAAAGGTAGTAAATAATTGATCATCTAAATCATTTCTATCTGTTAAAATTACCAAAGTGGGATTTTCCATTGCTGGTTGTTGAATCAATTTCCCACTATAAAATGCCATTGTTAAACTTTTACCGCTACCTTGGGTATGCCAGACTACACCCACTTTTCTATCTCCATCTGTGCGGGAGGCTTCAATAGTAGAAGTAATGGCTTTATTCACGGCGTGGTATTGGTGATACCCTGCCATTTTTTTAATAATTGTATCTTGGTCTACTTCAAAAACAATAAAATATCGGAGTATATCTAATATAGTAGATGGATTAAATATACCTTTAATAATTGTTTCTAATTCTGCTTCTTTTTGAGGAATAATATTTTGACCGTCAACAGTACGCCAAGGCATAAAACGTTCCCAGTCGGCGGTTAATGTTCCCACTCTAGCTTGAATACTATCGGAAATAACGAGAATTTCGTTATAGGGAAATAAACAGGGGATGTCGTTTTTATAGGTTTGTAGTTGGTTGAATGCACCTTTAATTGTGGCGTTTTCATCTGTGGCGTTTTTGAGTTCAATTACGGCAATGGGTAAGCCGTTGATGAAGATAACGACATCAGGAATACGGGGGGTTTTACCTGTTTCTTTGACGCGAAATTGATTAACTACTAACCAATCGTTATGATCTATTTTATCAAAATCAATTAGTTGGACTTTTTTATATTGGGTTTGTCCATTTTGTTGATATTCTACATCTACCCCATCTGTTAAATATTGATGAAAGCGGCGGTTGTTTTCATAAAGTATAGGTGTTTCGGTGCGGGTGATTTTTTTGATTGCGTCTTGGATGGCGTGAAAGGGAATATGGGGGTTGATGGTTTGTAAGGCATTTTGTAAGCGGTTGATGAGGATAACATCATGATATTCTTGGCGTTCTGTTTGGGGTGCATCGGGGGCGATTTCTGTACCATGTAAGCAGGTGTAGCCGAGTTCTGATAGCCAGTCTAGGGTGGCTTGTTCAACAATTGATTCGGTGAATTTTTCCATAGATTCCTTTTCTATTGGTGCAGGTTTTCAATTATCTGGGAAGCATTTAAAATTTTAATTCCTATGACATTACCTTCTGTGTCATAATCAAGAATTATTCCAGGACTAACAGGATGAGTTTTTTGAATTTCTACCTGACTCCAAGAGATTTTTAATTCATCAATATCAGGGTTATACTGGGCATTTGTATAATTAATAGATTCTGGTGGGTATTCTGCGTCTATTTTTTGCGATAAACTCTCTACTGTTTCATCTCCGAATTGTTGGTCTTTGAATTGTAAATAGTTACTTTGTCCCAGGTTATAGGTTGCGATAAATCTCAGTAGTTGAGTAGGTTTTAAATGATTGGTTAATATCATTAATACTTCTTGCATTAGTTGTTGGTTGTTAGGAGTTTGGATTTTCATTTTCTAAAGTGGGAGAATTGACTAACTCAATTTCTTTATCTTCTACCTTTTGTAAAATGATCAATACTGCTTGTGTTTCTAAAAAGATTTTGGCTTGTGTTTGATCATCAAATGGGCGATTGTAGACGCTGGTATCAAGGTAGACTCTCATGATAATTTGTGGTTAATTAACATTGCTAAACCCCTACAGGATTATTCAAATGTTATCAATTTGGAAATTGTGGGGATTTTGTAATATAAAATGGTTGTTTTCTTTGCCTAAATCACCTAATTTTATTTAAGGGAAATTTTTTGATATGTTCCTATTGATTGATTTGTGATAATGGCATACAAAACATCTGGGTCTAAATCTGCTCCGTTTTCCCAGTAAATTGTCCCCCATTCAGGATGAACTTTAACTTCCTGAAAAAAATTCAAATCTTGTAAAGAAGTGAAGATTCCTGTAAATTCTATTAGTTGGCTAATATCAATAATTCCTTGTGTTTCGTCTTCAAATTGAATATGTAGTTGATAGCCTTCTAAGGGTTTGACTGATATTATATCTTTGAGCATTTTTTACTCCAAAGGTGTAATTGGTTCTAGGGGTACTTGTAGTCTGGCAAGTTCCCAGTTTTGCATGAGTTCTGTTTTGTGAATGGCTGCCTATTCTATTACTAATCCTAAGATACGAGGGGAAATTTTACCTTCTAGTATTGAGAGGGTTTCAATATCAATGATGGCTTTTTGTTGATTATAGCGGACATGGAAATGTGGGGGTGGGTGGTCGTTATAATACATGGTGATGATGATACCTAAAAAACGGCTAATTTCTGGCATGGGTTCACCTAACTACATTATTCAACATTATTCAAATGTCATCAATTTGGAAATTGTGGGGATTTTGTAAAATAAACTGGTCGTTGTCTTTGACTAAATCACCTGTAAAACTAATTGGTAAACGTTGTTGATAGGCTTTAATAGCTAAGATGTAATTTTGGTTATTTAGTTCGGTATGAATTTTCTGTAATTTTTGAAAAACAATTCCTAAAATAGTGATTTCACCCTTTAATTTATCGAAGTTAGGTGTATAAATATCCATCACAATGCCTTGGGTACTAATGTTAGGGATAATCTGTAAAAGTTCTGTTAAAATCTCTAGACTAGGACGATTTTCTACAGTTGCTAATATTTCGATTATTTCTTGAATACGTTGGGGATAATCTCCCAGATTTTCTCGGTTAGGTAGTAAGATTTCAAAATCTTCTGGGGTTGCTGATTGATGCCAAATGGTGGCATGATTTAAGAAGGGTTGATTTTCCTGCCATCCGTGAGTTTGTAAGTAATTTCTGAGATTTTCCAGGGCTATATTTTGCAAGGTTTCTTGATCTTTGACAGTAATTTTCATGGTTGAACTCCTTGACTAATGTTGTGCATAATTGACTGTGGTTACTGCTTGTAAATAGGTGTTGCTAAATAGTTCTTTTTGTAGGTTTATATCCATATTGTTTTAAGTTAATTTTTCCATGATTTTTTCTACTTCTTTTACTCGGATTTGTCCTGACATCAATTTTGGTAATAGGGTATCTCGAAGAGTAGCGAGTGTATGAGATTCAAGATTATTCTTAATAACTTGCTCAATTATTGGATTCATTATTTTATCCATGAAAGATAATAAAATTGAGGAGGGAACTATTACCTTAGCCTCTTTTAAATGATGCCTTTGAATATGTCCCATTGTTGTTGCTTTACTAGCAGCTATAAACTGAAATTCTGGTAGATGATAATTAATCCATTGGTAATAAAACCATTTTGGATATTTAGTAGATGTTACTTTGAATAAATGTTGGTTTAAAGCACCTTTACCACCACACCAAATACAATTTACTAAACTTCCAGACCAAGAAAATAAAATATCCCCATTTTCAACAATATAATCTAACGGAATATCAATACTGGCTTTAGCACTTTGTTCTGTTATTCCTTTTCTAAGTTCAACAATTTTAATCACTGGTAAATATTCTTCACCATTAGGAGGATATTTTTGTAGTGCTAAACCATTAAGAAAATTTGCAATTTCATCAAGTGATTTTATTTCGTACCCCTTCGGAATTAAACCCAAAGAAGACTCCTCAAACTCATCAGGAAATAGATCCGCCGTTGCTGCATCCATACCTGCGGGTTGTCTACCTTCCATCTTGGCGCGTACAGGGTCAAAATCCACAAACCACGACTTAAAAATCGCTCTGGCCATGGCTTCTAGGGTTTCGTTTATCTGTCGGTTTAGTTCGATTTTATCATCAAGGGAGGAAAGGATGTGAGCGATCGCTTTTTGTTCAGAAAGTGGGGGAATTTTGACAGATAAAAAATAAAAATCTTGACGACTTGTAGAAGGAATAGCTGAACCGCTATCCATTCCATTAATATCCTGAGTTAAGAGATTATAATAAGCCCATTTTAAATCAATATCAACTTTAGGCTCTAAATAAAATGCCGTATCTATTACCCAAAAAGGCTTATCTGAATAATGAACTCCTCTATAAGCTCCTTTTCTACCAATAATTACACTAGAATGATTGCATAAAGCCTTTTTACTTTGTCCAATTTTTCCATTAGTTCCGAAAACTGGGTACTCACCAATATTATCTGCATAATTAGGACATGGTTTTCCATATTCAAGCGTTATTAAGTCCCCCCAATATAAATCTTTCCAATTATTCATAATTTTAAGATTAACCTCTATTGTTTTTATTAATTTATTATCTCAAAACCTAATTTTCCTAACTTTCTCGTAACTTCTCGATAAGAAAAACCGCCTAATCTTCCCATTATACCTCCAAGATTAGGGGATATTTAAACTGATTAGGTAAACCTTGAAAATGAAAAGAATGATTTTTCTCTTTTTCCAAATCCAAATAATAAATCTAAATAAAAATCTTCTCCTTCCACTTCCAAATGATACTGACTACCCACAAACGCAAAACCTACCCCCAATGCCAATAAAAAATCGCGGATACGTTCTATTAAAGCCCTCTGTGACATACTCCACACACTCCCTTATGCCTTGCGGCACGCTTGCGCGAACAGGTGAGTGTGGGCTTCTCAACGACTCTTCTATGAAGACATTGATTGAGCTTTGAGGGCGTGTGTCCCACGCGCCTT
>OGVQ01000155.1_pt1 | contig 11223 bp, 6 predicted proteins | sample 1575801 | NCBI WGS metagenome assembly OGVQ01 (sample SAMN07581550, study PRJEB24739) | freshwater metagenome | place: Singapore | collected 2015-04 | reverse complement strand
CTAAAGTAGCATTATTATTAGTACCTTGACCCTCTTCAAAAACGTTTCCTAAATAGGTCAACACCCGACCACTTAATTTAGAAGTCGTAGAAAATTGATTTGCTTCTAACTCAGTAGTTCTGGCTTCTACTGCATCTACCCGTCCCCGTAAAGTTGCTAGTTCTGCGGAAAATTCTGTTTGCAACTTTTGAATTGTCACTAAAGTTTCCTTACTGGTTGCATCACTAGCAGCAGTAGCAATTAATTCATTAACTCGATCTAAACAAGCATTTAAACCGGCTGCAAACTCGTATCGTGACAAAGCCCGATTACCACGAAAAGTAGCATTCGGATAACCTGCTATACAGCCATAACGTTCTACCAATGATTGTAAAGCTTGAAATGCCCAATCGTTTGGCTGTACATCACTGAGTTGAGATACAGAGGTGACCTGATCCATCTCCCCAGTTGCTGTAGTTTCAGAAGATTGGGGATTTTCCAAAATAGCGGGCTGCTCTTGAGCTAAAGCCTGTGTTTGTCCTAGTATGCTGATAGTAGATATAGTTAAAGATGCTACTAAAATTTTGTGCAAAATTTTATTCATGGCGCTCATTGAAACTCCTCACATCCATAAAATTTTACACTATTACCTATGGTGCTTTTATGGATAAAAAGTGATAAATTTCTTAAAAAAAGGGTTTCTAGAGGACAAACTCAGTACGTGTTTAAGAGGGTGTTTGAGAAGTTATGGTTGATGTATCAAATATTTTTTACCCCACCCTAACCCTCCTCTTGTGAAGGGGAGGGAACATTTAGGGGGATCTAAAAGTTTTTGATACATAACTGAGAACTTTTAAGACATCCTCTAAGTTCAGTGAAGCCCATCTCACAAGATGGGATGATTAATTTATATTAATCTTCCAGAAGATAGAGATAATCTTATATCTTGAGAGAGTGTAAATATTAGCCATATTTCCTCATACTTTGGTTAATAGTAACATTGACTATCGTTATGAATAAAAACATAAAAGAACAAATTCAACAAGATTTACTGCAAGCTAAGGCAACAGGAGAATTAAAAGCAGAAAATATTCGAGAAATAGTCAAATCTGCTATGTCTCAAGTCGGTTCAGAATTTCAAGCAGGTTCACAAGAAGTGGGTAATTTAGTCAATGATGCTGTTTCTACAGTGATTGATAATGTCCAAGAAAAAGGTAGTGAGCTTAAAGAAGTAGTAGTAGCTGCCATTGAAGGTGCAATGGAAGCTATCAATATTAACAGACATTCATCTATTGTCAAAACCCACGCAGAAATCAAACAACTTCAAGCAAAATTAGATCGGGAAGAAGAACAACTACAAGCAGAAATTGAAGGAGTTTTAACCAACATAGTAGACACCAGTCAAGATAAATCTACGGATACAAAAATTGCTATTGATTCAGCAATTGATGCAATTAAAGATAGTGAGGAAGTGGGATTATTAAAAAAACGCTATGCACAATTACAAGCACAATTAGCAATTGTGAGAGCAAATTTGTCTGTACGTTATAGCGGTAGTGGTCAACAGGTTGAAGAGTATCTAAATGAAGCCAGGCAATGGTATGATAAATCCCATTCTCAAGCTGAATCTGTAAGTTTACAGGTAAAAGAAAAATATTCCTTTCTTGAACAACAGTTAGCAAATGCAGGTGCAGCATTAGCGAAAAAAGAACGTCAGTTAAAACAAAATTTGCGAGATTTACTATTAGCCACTGCTGATTTATTCAAAGATAAAGAAATTACGGATCACGATATTCGTACTCACTAACCACAGATTAAACAAGCTTTTTAGAGGTTTTTAATTGTTTCCTTGGATTGAAAAATCTCTTTATTTCTTTGCCATTCTCTATTCCCTATAAATGATTTTGTTGGGTTGTGCTTTCGCTTAACCCAACCTACTTTTTTAGAAATCAGCAAATTGTTAATAACTTCCTTCCTCTCGATTCATGTTTTCTCCATGTTTGACAATTACCCATACTGCATGAATACTACCAGGAAGCCAACCAAGCAAGGTTAACAAAATGTTAATTAACAATGTTGGACCAAATCCAACTGTGAGAAAAACCCCCAAGGGGGGTAGAAATACACCGAGAAGTATACGCAATAAATTCATGGATTTTTCCTAATTTGTAAATTGGATTTAATTGCTGGTGGGCATTGCCCACCCTACGAAATAGTCATACTTATTGCGTGTGAGTATCTTGGAATTGAAAACCTTTTTCGGCGAAGTATTTACTTAAAAAGGTATTAACTAAAGACAAAACTATCGGACCAAGAATAAAAGCGATAAATCCTCGAACTTCAAAGCCTGGTGCTAAAACCGATGCTAACCAAAAGCAAATTCCGTTGAGAATGAGAGAAAATCCACCCAAGGTGAGATAGGTTAGAGGTAAAGATAAGATCGTGAGAGTTGGTTTAATTGCACTATTAACCAAACCAATGATCATAGCAGCAATTAACGCTGAGGGAAAATTAGCAATATTTACCCCTGGAACAACTAAATCAACAATGAGTAAACTTAAAGCTGTAGCGAGTGCGATGAAAAAATATCCCCACATTGTTTTACCTCAGTAACAGAAATAGAAATATCTGTGCTATTACTATTTTTAAAATATGAATAAATATTTAACATCTTTTTATAGGGATAATTTCTATCTATCGGAAGTTATATATTAAGAATAGGGAACAGGAAAATTTTCTTCTTTCTTCCTCCTGAACTCCTGTAAGGGCGAACGGCCGTTCGCCCCTACTTAACTCCTTAATTATTACTTCCTAACAGGAACAAACTAATTAATGTCCCGCTATTCCAAAGACTGTGGAGCAACATAGAGGAAAGTAAATTACGCGATCGCGTGTAAACTATTCCTAAGACCATTCCTAACGCTGTTAATGGGAGTATTTCTGATAAACTCAGGTGAGCAGCCGCAAATAATAAACTACTGATGAAAATTGCTCCCCAAACAGAGGTATAACGAGTCAAAGATGGTAATAAAAAGCCACGAAACAGAAATTCTTCAAAAAATGGTGCAGCTATGGCGGCGGTAAAGAAAAATATCCCCAAAGCAATATTATCCTGGTTTTCTAATGCCATTTGTAAGAGTGAATTACTACCGCCTTGTCCTTGCCATAATTTTTGATTGATTAAGGATACTATCACCACAATAGGTAAAGCACTACAATAGCCACCTAACCCCCATAAAAACCAATTACTCAAGAAATTGAAGCTAAACCAGTTTTCAGGAAGGGGGAAAAAACGCTTAATAGAAAAATACAGAACTGATAAAGAACCGCAAGCAACTGATAGATAGGTAATTAAAACAACAAAAGCACCAATCCTGGAATTATTGGGATCACGAGGTATAGGCAGCAAAGATAATAATTCTGGTACAAATAATTGCCCCATTAGTAAAAAACCGAGGACAAAAACCTGAATAATTATTTCCCAATTCCAGGGAGTTGACCACACTAAGTCCCCATTGGTGGCTAATAGAGATTCTTGACCTTTAAACAAGCGTTGAATCAATAGAATAATTAGTAAAATGAACCCGATGAAGGCTGATAAACTAGGGATAGTAGCAATTATTGTTAATTTTAACAATGCTTCGGTTGCTGCTTCTTGTTTAGCTATTTTCAGAGATAATAAGGCTTCTCGACGTTGTTGAATTTGATATAATTGCGCTAGGGCTGTAAAACGAAACCAACTATCTAAATTTTGTTGAATTAGTTTTTCAGATTTGGGGAATAACTGCGGGGATTTACTCCAAATTCCAGTTAAAACTTGAGCAGTTTGTTGATATTTAGGGTCAATATCTGGATATTGTTGTAACTGATTCCAAGTTTCCACAGCTTTGTCTATTTCCTGTTGTTGTGTTTGCAAAATTCCCAAACGTAAATCTACTTCTGCTAACAGTTTTTTTTCTATCTGAATAGACTTTTGTAAACTTTTTTCCTGTGGAGAAATTGACTTAATATTTGAAGATTCTATTTCAGTTAGTTTCTTCTTATTTGTTTGTAAACTTGTTTTAACAGATTCACTAGCTTGTTGATATTGCTTGACCGCGCTTTCTAGGGGATTTGCACCAAGAATAGATTCTTGAATTTTTTGAATGTTTTGATCATTAGTGTCTTCTGGTTGCCAGGCTTGAGCTTGTAAAATCAGATTTGTTTGGTATAATTCCAAACGACTTTGAAATTGGGGTTTTTGCCAGCTACTCAATAGTGATGCACCGGAGGATATCATTGCTAATAAAGTTAGCCCAATTAACAACCATCGTTTAATTGTCATTCATTTGCCTTTAAATTAAGAATACAAACTGTATTATAATCTAAGGTAGAGGATAATTAAGAATAGGTTCTATAGAACTCATATTTGATTTTTGAAAAAAATTAGGTATTGTAGGGTGTAGTTCGGCAAGCTCACTAACCACGTCAGACTACATAAATCCTATCAACAAACAGATTTGTAATATCTGACGCACCCTACGTATCTTTTCATAAATCAAATATTATTCCTATATCAGTTCCCTGATGCCGAAGAATATGAATTTAATTTTTGTAGGTTGGGTTAAACGAAGTAAAACCTAAAATTAGTGGTTGATAGTAGGGAGTGTTGGGTTTTTTCAGCCCAACCTACAATAAATGTTGTATTCTACATTAAAATCTAAAATTACCAGTCAATTAGCAATTAGTAAGATGTTTTTTGCAAATTCTTTAGAAAATCAACTTCAGCAGTGGGATAATACCATTAAAAGTCAGCCGAATAATGCTAATGCTTATGTTAGACGAGGAATGGTTTATTTTAAATTAGCTAACATTGAGGCATCTATTCAAGATTTTGATCAAGCCGAAAAATTAGATCCTAATATTACTCCCTATCTTTGGCAACGCGGGTTAAGTTATTATTATGTAGAACGATTTGCTGAAGGTGCAAAACAGTTTGAAAGAGATTTAACTGTTAATGCTCAAGATGTGGAGGAAACTGTCTGGAGATATCTTTGCATAGCTAGATTATCAGGTGTGATAGAAGCCCGTAATACTTTATTATCTGTGAAAAATGATCCGCGAAAAATCATGGAAGCAATATATAATTTATTTGCAGGTCATTGTACAACAGATGATGTTTTGAATGTGGGAAAATTGGCAGGATTAAAAGGTAAGTTTTACAGTCATCTGTATTTAGGTTTATATTATGAAGCTGAAAATAATTTGCAGTTAGCACAAGAATATATAGTTAAAGCTGTGGATGAGTACAAAATTGATGATTATATGTGGTACTTAGCTGTAGTACATAAGCAGTTGCGCCAGTGGTCTTAACGAAGGCAGGAGGCCCTGCGGGGGCAGAACCTAGGATGCCATTTTTGTAAGGGGGATTTATACCCTACTGGTGAAAACTTTGGGGGGAAGTCTGGTTTTAGACCCAATTGTTTCGATGACATAAATTGCTGACCATAGCGTCAATTAAATCAAGAATAATTAAGAAAAAATAATGTTTTTCTCTCCTTGCCTCTGGCCTGTTTTCTATTATGCTAAGGATCCAGGGAACAGAGAACATAAAAGAAAAATGTTTTTCATCCTTCATTCTGATAGCGCGGCGTGGCGTTAGCCACACTCCTGAACTTCTGAACTCCTGAATTCTTACCTATCATGTATTGAATGACATACAATAATTAATAGTTAGAATTAGGAGTTATGTTTAGTGTCTGAAGAGACTAAGAACCATTGTTTCGTAGTTGGTATTGGGGCTTCTGCGGGAGGACTACGAGCCTTGGAGGAGTTTTTTGATAATATGCCCGCCGATAGCGGTGCAGCTTTTGTGGTGGTGCAACACCTCTCTCCAGATTTTAAAAGTTTGATGAAAGAACTGCTAGAACGTCGTACTCGCATGACAGTGAAGCGCGTACAGAGTGGAATGCAGATTGAACCGAATACAGTATATTTAATTACACCTCAGAATAATTTAGTTGTTAATGATGGAACTTTAGAGTTAATTCAGCAAAGTGAACCACCGAGACAACAACCTAATTTTCCCATTGATATTTTTTTAGATTCCCTATCAAGAGATAGTGGGGATCAAGCGATGGGTGTGATTCTCTCAGGTACGGGAAGTGATGGTACAAGAGGAATACAAAGTATTAGTGAGTCGGGTGGGTTAACCTTTGTTCAGTCACCTGGGACAGCAGAGTTTGATGGGATGCCCCAAAGTGCGATCGCTACAGGTATTGTAGATCAAGTTCTGCCACCGGCGGAAATGGCACGGACGATTTATGAAATCATTCAAATGCAGCGCCAAGGGGCGACTCCAGGCGAATCATTACTGCCAGAATTAGAATCAGAGAAACTCCGCGCTATTATTCAAATTCTCAATCAATACGAAAAGCTGGATTTTTCCTATTATAAACCCAGCACTCTCAGCCGTCGCATTTATCGCCGTTGTTCCCTCAGTGGACATAATCTCCTAGATGAATACGTAGAATATTTAAGAACCTCCAGTGAAGAACGGGCGCTGCTGCGCGATGATTTAATGATTGGGGTGACAAGGTTTTTCCGCGATTCAGCAGCCTGGGACTACTTAGATAAAGAAGTCTTACCCGAATTAATTAGCCCTTTGGAAAATGGTCAACAGTTAAGGGTGTGGGTAACAGCTTGTGCGACCGGTGAAGAGGCTTATTCCATGGCGATTTTAATGGATGAAGTCATCAACCGTTTAGGTAAACAACTGAGTGTCAAGATTTTTGCCACAGATATTGACGCAGCCGCTTTAAGTAAAGCAGCAGAAGGCATTTATCCTGAAAGTATTAGTATTGATGTTTCTCGTAAACGCTTGGAAAAATATTTTACCTTCCGTAACCGTAATTTCCATGTGTCGCGGGCGTTGCGGGAAATGATTATTTTCGCTCCCCACAACTTGGCGAAAAATGCCGGATTTACGCGTATGCACCTGATTAGCTGCCGCAATGTCCTAATTTATATGCAGCCAGTCTTGCAGCAGCACGTCATGAGAATGTTGCATTTTTCCTTGATGCACAAGGGCATTTTGTTGTTAGGTGCTGCGGAAACACCAGGGGAATTAATTGAAGAATTTAGTCCCTTATATGAAAAATTCAAAATTTATCAAAAACGGCGAAATGTTCGTTTACCAATATTAAATCAAAATTTAGAATATATAACTCCTGTTGTCTCCCGCCCTAGTCAGGGACGACGCGGCACTGTTCAGTTTGATCCGGCTTTAGCAGCAGCTTTTAGTGCCTTTGTTCGCCGCAGACAATGTACCTGTCTTCTAGTGAATGATGATTTAGAACTGTTTCATGTAGTTACTGATACCGTGGAAATCATGCAATTTCCAGAGGGACAGATGACTAGGGCGATCGCAGATTTAGTCCCACAAACTCTGAAACTACCGATTAATACCGCATTACATCGTGCCAAACGGGAACGTAAACCCGTGATGTATGGGAATATTCACTTAAATCAGGGCGATCGTATCCGTAGTGTAAATTTAGAAGTTACCTATCATACGGGAGATACCCGAATGACGGACTTCTTCATGTTAATTATTGAAAATGAAGAACGTCCTTCTCTATCAAGCCGTCCTGAACCTTTCCAGCAAGATGCGGAAGCAACTCAACGCATTATAGATTTAGAATATGAATTGCAGCAAACTAGGGAGAATCTGCAAGCCACCATTGAGGAATTAGAAACTACTAATGAAGAACAACAAGCCACTAATGAAGAATTGCTGGCTTCTAATGAAGAGTTACAAAGTACCAATGAAGAATTGCATTCTGTTAACGAAGAACTATATACGGTTAACACAGAATATCAAACCAAAATTCGGCAATTATTAGAATTATCTAACGACGTAGATAATTTGCTCAGAAGTAGTGAAATTGGCGTAATTTTCCTGGATCGGGAATTGCAAATTCGTAAATTTACCCCAGCAGCTACTCCAGCTATTAACCTGTTAGAAACGGATGTAGAACGCCCCATCCAGCACATCACCCATAACATGAATTGTAGTAATCTACTGGAATTATTACAGCAGGTAGTAGAGACAGAACGCCCCATTGAACAAGAGGTAAAACTAAATAATACTGAAAATCATTTATTGATGCGGTTGTATCCCTATCTCAGAGATGACGGTCAAGCGGATGGGGTGGTGATTACCTTTGTCAATATCAATGAAATTAAACAAGTACAACAAGCTTTAGAACGCCGCACGGAAGAATTAGAAAAACTCTACAATACAAACCCCGTGGGGTTGGTACTCCATGACGAAGAATTGCGATTTGTGCGAATCAACGAGTCCATGGCGGAAATAAATGGTTTATCAGCTAATGCACATATTGATAAGCAACTACGGGAAGTATTACCAGATTTAGCTGATCGGGTTGAACCAATTTTACGCCAGGTATTAACTAAGGGAAAACCAATTCGCAATGTAGAGATTTCTGGGTGTACACCGGCTCAACCTAATATCCAAAGACATTGGATTGCTAGTTATTATCCTGTTAATCAACCTGATGGTGGTAAAGCTGTTAGTGCTGTAGTGGTGGAAATTACCGAACTTAAACAAGCCCAAATGGCTTTGCGTCAAAGTGAAGAAAGATTACGCACTTTGATGAACTCCAGCCAAACGATTTTATTTAGTTGTCAACTCAGTGGCGATTATCAGGCTACCTTCATTAGTGAAAATGTGGAGTTGATTTTGGGTTATTCCCCCCAAGTATTTATAGATGAAGGCGGATTTTGGTATGAGTATATCCATCCTGAAGATCGAGATGGGGTATTAACAGGATTAGCGAGTTTAGAATTTGACAGTACCTACTCCTTAGAATATCGCTTACGGTGCGCTAATGGAGAATATCGCTGGTTCTTTGCCCAATTGCGATTAATTAGAGATCAACAGGACGCGCCTTTAGAATGTGTGGGTTATTTGGTAGATATTAGCGATCGCAAAACCGCCGAAAAAATCCTCGAACAACAGGTACAAAGAGAACGATTATTAAAACAAATTACCGACGAAATCCGCCAAAGTCTAGAACCTCAAAAACTATTTGAAACTTCCGCTAACCGCATTGGCGAAGCTTTTAAAGTAGATCGCTGTTTGCTGCATACTTATGAGATTGATCCAGTAGAACATTTACCAGTAGTAGCAGAATATTTAAGTCCGGGAATAACTTCCATTAAAGGATTATTGGGTCCAATTGCGGGTAATCCCCAGATTCATCAAATTCTCCAACAAGATACAGCGATCGCTATTGATGATGTATTTACTCATCCCTTGCTATTATCAAAAATCGAAACCTCTCGACAGATCGGACTACAATCAATATTAGGAATTCGCACATCCTACCAAGGCAAACCCAATGGTCTGATTTGTTTACATCAATGCTATCATCCCCGTCATTGGACTAGGGAAGACATCGTTCTGCTGGAATCTGTAGCCGCCCAAGTCGGCATTGCGATCGCCCATACCAAACTCCTTCAAGAAGCCAAAAAGCGGCAAATAGAACTCGCTCAACAAAATTTAGCCCTAGAAGCAGCCACAGAAAAAGCTCAAGCCGCAAGTCGTACCAAGAGTGAATTTCTCGCCAACATGAGTCATGAAATTCGTACTCCCATGAATGCGATTTTAGGATTTGCGGAACTATTACAAAATCTTGTCAGTGATGATTTAGCGCAGAATTATCTTCAAGCCATTCAAACCAATGGCCGCACCTTATTAATTTTAATTAACGACATCCTGGATTTATCCAAAGTTGAAGCCGGGAAACTTAAACTCAACTATGAATCTGTCAATCTGCTATCACTTTTGCAAGACATCCAACAAATGTTTGTGCAAAGAGCTAAAGAAAAAGGACTGTTTTTAAATCTGCAAGTTGATCAATCCATTCCTACAGAAATATATATTGATGAAGTACGTCTGCGTCAGATTTTGGTGAATGTTGTTGGTAATGCCATTAAATTTACCGAAAGAGGCGGCATCAGTATGCGTGTCAATAGTCGGATAAATTCCAGTATCGAGAATCAGGCACATTTAGAAATAGCAATTTCTGACACAGGTATTGGTATCTCCCCACGGGATCAAATGTTAATTTTTGATGCGTTTCGTCAAAGTCAAGGACAAAGCAATCGCAAGTATGGCGGCACTGGACTAGGACTAACAATTAGCCGACGATTAACAGAAATGATGGGCGGTACAATTGAAGTCATCAGCGAATTGGGACACGGTAGCACCTTCGCCTTAATATTTCCCGAAATTACAGTTACTCAAACTACCTCAGATTCACCATCAACAAGCAGACAAAACCATGATTTAAGTAAATTTTCGGCCCTAAAAATTCTCATCGTTGATGACGTACAATCCAACCGGGATTTATTCCACGCTTATTTTAATTCCACCCCCCATCAAATCATGATGGCAGATAATGGTGAGATCGCTTTGCAATTAGCCATAAAACATCATCCTGACCTGATATTACTAGATTTAGTCATGCCGCAAATGGACGGACTAGCAGTTTTGCAAACACTAAAGCAAAATTCCATCACACAAAATATTTGCGTCATCATGGTGACAGCTTCCATTCAAGAACAAGACTTTGAAGAATTACAAACCCTAGCCCAAGGCTTTTTACGCAAACCTGTCAGTCGTCAGGATCTTTTAAATGAGTTGGAACGGTTATTTCCCTCCCAGCTATTAACAGAGTCCAAGACGAGTTCTTTATCAGACACAACCACACCCAAAATGTCGCCTCAAGCGTTAGCTAGGCTACCAGAACTGATAAAATTACTCCAGCAGGAAGAAGCATCTGTTTGGAAAACTTTGCATCAAACCCTGTTGATAGACCAATTAAGATTCTTTGCTTTGAGATTACAAAGCTGGTCAAAACAATATGAATGTCTCTATTTAGGAGAATACGCCACCATCCTCAAAAACCAAATTGATACCTTTGATTTGGCCTATCTGGCGGATACTGTGGCTGACTTCCCCCAAATTATTCAGAGATTGGAAAAATTTCTATCTTGAAGGAAATTAGCCAGTTAACTATTTGCCAACTAATACTAACTAATGCTATACCTCCCTTATGGCATACATACCACTGGTGAAAAGCGGTCGAATTTCTGGGATTGCATCCAAATACCTTGAGGAGATATGCAGATGAGGGGAAAATCAAAAGCATTAAAAACCCGGCAGGACAAAGATTG
>OGVQ01000154.1_pt1 | contig 11402 bp, 10 predicted proteins | sample 1575801 | NCBI WGS metagenome assembly OGVQ01 (sample SAMN07581550, study PRJEB24739) | freshwater metagenome | place: Singapore | collected 2015-04 | reverse complement strand
GTTTCCCAGTCACGATATTATTCTGTTTCCCAGTCACGATAGGTAGGTGCTAATCTAATTTGATGAAATCTCGCTTTTATTAATAAGTTATCCCAAGGTGGCGCACCTCCTAAAAGCACAGTAGCAAACCTTGATAACCATTGGGTTAAGTCTGGATTTTGGAGGATTCTTTCTAATTGGGTAGGAACTAAAGATATAAAAAATTCAGATGGGTTAATATTAGGTAATTGAGAAGTTTCTAATTTTTTAGATTCAGTAATTACTAATTTACCCTTTGTCCTGAAACAACGGATAAATTGCATTAATCCACTAACATGATATAATGGCAATATACAAAAAGAATTGACTGTATTTATTTGAAAATATTCTGTAAATCCTAGTACGGATGCGGTTAATGTTTGCCATGTATGAATAGCAAATTTAATCTTTCCCGATGATCCACCTGTAGGAATCATAATACCATTAGGAATAGGTAATTGAAAATTGGGGATTGATGATTTTGAAAAATTATCATCAATTCCTAAAATTATATCTGGCTGTACTAAATTAAAAACTTGTTTCCATTCCTCTAGACTCCAATCTGGGTTACACAGAAAAACTGGACATTTAGATGCAACAGCAGCGATAAAACTGGCTAAAAATCTCACAGGTGATCTTTCCGCAATAATAATTTTCGGATTTGATAATTGGGTAAATTTTAAATATAATTCTGTTGCTATTTGTGGCAATTCTTGACTGTGATCACAAATTAACCAATCATCTTTTGTTAATTTATCTAAGAGGTTTTCCATAGAGTTTCTAGCCAATTTGATGCTTGTGGTGGAAAAAAGTGGTTAACCCCAAAACCAACAGCGCGATAATTTAGAGATAATTCTGATGCTAATTGTAGGGCAGCTTGTCTAGCAATTTCTGTTTCAAATACTGATGAAAATACAACATCTACTTGATATTTTTGACAAAATTCCCTTAACCGAGATGGTGAACCGAATATTCCCGGTTTAATCACAAAAATTCCCCGCCAACCCTGCTGAAAACAGTATTCTAATTGGGTGAAATTAGCGATAGATTCATCTAAAGCTATTTTAGTTAAATATAAATTACTTAATTCCTGCATTTGGGTAAACTTATCTACAGCTAAAGGTTGTTCAATAAATTCAATTTTATCTAAGAATTGATCACACTTTGTTAACCATAATTCAGCCTCCTGATAAGTAAGTCCACCATTAGCATCTAAACGTAATTTTGCTGATGTTGGTAAACTAGAAATGAGTAAATCAAATATTCCTAACTCTGAATTTATGTCATCAACACCAATTTTCCATTTAAAGGTTTTATATCCCTGTTCCCATAAACTACTCCATTGATTCAAACCTGCTTTTCCTGCTGATAATAAAACGCTATAGGTGAGATTCAAATTAGTTTTTGTGTTTCCTAAAAAAGCTGATTCAAAAGCAAATTGACAAGCTGGCAATTTATCAGGAATGCCTAAAATTATTTCTTGACTAATAGTTTCTGGAAGTTGATGACAAAAATCTAAAGCTTGTTCGAGAGTTTCTGAACCAAACCAAGAAATGGGGGCAATTTCCCCCCAACCAATGTTATTTTCTGTATCTATCAAGCGAATAATAATACTTTCGCGGACTTCCCAAACCCCATGATTAGTAATAATGGGACTAGTGAAATTTCGACTCAAATAACGAAAAGAAAATTGATACATCATAGAAAAACCCACTCTATTTCTTCATCCTCTGCGTTCTCTGCGCCTCTGCGGTTCGTTAATTGGAATAATTTATTTTAAGACTTATACAAGTGTCACACCAAAAATCTGTTGTAGGGTGTGGTTCGACAAGATCACCAACCGCCTCAGACTGCATAAATCCTGTAAATAATACAGATTGTTAATATCTGAAGAACCTTAAAAATTCCTAACCAAGAATAAAACCTAAACCCAAAAACAAACAACTGAAAAAATGAACATTCACAGCAATGAATTTAGAATTACTTACTTTGTCTGGTAGGTTATGATTTTCCCAAACATGGCGACATAATTTAACCGTAAAAGGTAAACTCAGGAAACTGAGTAATGTCCATAGGGGGAAAATATGCACAATTACAAATACCAAAATTAGGAGATAGATACTAGCAGTAAACCCAACTAAAACCTTTGCACCAGTTTGAGTTCCTAAGCGGACAATAGGAGATTTTTTTCCTGCGGTGATGTCATCTTCAACTTGATGAAAATGGGAACAAAACAAAACTAAACTGGTAACAATACCTAAAATCACCGATGCGGCTAAATTTGTACTAGACCAGTTTTGAGTTTGGCTATAATAAACTGCACCCATCCCCAAAGGACCAAAAGCAAAAAAGCAGAGAATTTCGCCTAAACCCTGGTATCCTAGACGGAAGGGGGGACCCTGGTACATATAGCCTAAACCGCAGCATAGGAGAATTATACCGATAACTGTAGGGTCTTTTTGCAAGAATGCGATCGCCGTTATTCCTAACAAACCCAAACCTAAACACAGATTTCCGATCCAAAACATTAAAGTTTTATTACCAGTTAAATTTACCAATGAATGATGTTTATTTTTATCAATTCCTGTTTCTGCATCAAACACATCATTACTAATATTTTCCCAAGCCAAAATTAAAATAGCCGCAGCCATAAATAAAGAAAATATGGTGATATTAAAAATCTTTATTTCTTTAAATGCTACGGCAGAACCTACCCAAATAGGCATAATAGCGACACTATACATTGGCGGTTTAATTGCCGCCATCCACAGTTTAGCTTGAGGTTGTGAAATCTGAGTTGAAGTCATCAGTTGTGGGTGTAATTAATCTAAAATTGTTTAACTTTAGTAAATTACCAAAAAATGTTAATTTTGTGATTATAGGTTCACATCTTGCAATACTACCTGCCATTTTGCGGCTAAAACAGGATCAAACCAAGCAAGCACAAGTCTATGCTGGTTAGCGGTGACTAAATTATGTTACCTATAAAAATACCACCATGACTTATTACATTTTAGGAAGATAACTTAAAAAAAATTAACTTATACATCCATGACAATTTCACCATGTCGCAGCCAAACCTTTGTAGACTACAAATACCTCAATCAATTACTATTAGAGGTTCAGGAAAATTGCCGCAGTCATAAGAACAGTAAAATTGTAAGTATTTCCCTAGAAATTGGCTTAGTTGATCCTTTGCTGGTTTTAGATAAATTTAATCACAAAAATGCGATAAACTTTTACTTTGAAAATAGAACTCAGGGTGAAGCCATAGCGGGAATTGATACTGTAGATAAATTAGAAATTTTTGGAAACACAAGATTTACAAAAGCCGAAGAATTTATCAAAAATTGCCTGAAAAATATCATTCCTATTTCTCATCAAAATCATCCCCTATCCCTACCCCATTTTTTTTGTACCTTTAGTTTTTTTGATCAGCACCATAAAACAGATTATCCCTTTCCTGCGGCTACGGTTTTTTTACCTTGTTGGCAAATAGCTGTCAAAAATAATTGCTGCACATTAGTGATGAATACAATTATCAATTCTAGTGTGAATATTTCTCAAATATTAGATAATTTACAACGACATTTAGAAATAATTCAGACCTTAACAAATTACTCTTTTAAATCTGAACCATTTCCTGTAAATTTATATAATAAAATCACTAAAAATGATGATAAATTTAAAGCCTCTGTGGCATCAGCTTTAGAAATAATTCAGTCTAAACATTTAAGTAAAATAGTTTTAGCTGATACATTAGATGTCTTTGCTAATCATGATTTCAACTTATTACAATCTTTAAATAACCTTCGCCAATTACATCCTAATTGTTATATATTTTCCACTAGCAATGGTAAAGGACAAAATTTTATTGGTGCTAGTCCTGAACGGTTAATTAGTATTCACAAACAACAGTTAATTACTGATGCTTTAGCAGGTTCAGCACCCAGAGGTAAAACACCAATTGAAGATGGGGAAAATGCCAAGAAATTAATCAACAGTACCAAAGAAAAACATGAACATAAACTAGTCCTTGATTTTATCACCCAACACCTATCTCAACTAGGATTATTACCTCAAGTTTTAGCCCCCAGACTCCGACAATTATCTAATATACAGCATTTATGGACACCAATTAGCGCTGTAGTTCCTAATAATATTCATCCTTTACAAATCGTTGCAAAACTCCATCCTACTCCAGCAGTTGCAGGTGCAACAAGAGATATTGCTTGTGCAGAAATTCGCCGTTATGAACCTTTTGAAAGAGGTTTATATGCAGCACCTTTAGGATGGGTAGATGCAGATGGTAACTGTGAATTTATTGTGGGGATTCGTTCAGCTTTAATTGATGGTAATTATGCTAGACTTTATGCAGGTGCAGGAATTGTTGCCGGGTCAGATCCAGAAAAAGAATTTGCAGAAGTACAACTTAAACTGCAAGCATTACTTAAAGCTTTGGTTTAATCAATTTTGGGTTTACCCCACAGACAAATCTGGGGGTTTTTAGCATTTTGGAATTATCTATCAGTAGAGACGTTTCGGTAAAAGGTCTCAGTGAAATCTTTCTATGAAACTGTACAAAGAAATCATAGATGTTTATTTGTTCAACCCCATGATTTCCTTTTCTATATGAACTCCCCAGGCCGGATTCGAACCAGCGACCAATCGATTAACAGTCGATCGCTCTACCACTGAGCTACTGAGGAACGCTCTCAACTTTAGTTATAATAAACCAAAATCCAGATTAATGCAAGGGGTTTTAGAAAAATTTTTTAATTTTTTTTGGTGACTGCGGAAATCTTGGAGTTTAACCGCCCAAACCCTTGCCAGTAAGGCTATTCATGGATTGGTAAATTAAAAAATCTATAATCCCATACGTAATTCGGCTAACCGTTGTCTGGCCTTAGCATCAATGGCATTAGCCAAAAATCTACTTTTAGATTGTTTTTGTGACTGATATCTATGGCGCATCCGACACACAGTAGTTTCTACTTCACCGCATAATTGATGCGCTGATAACCATTCAGCACCATACCCCTGTACTGTTAACTGCTGCGCTCGATCTGATGTAGCGACAATCATGCGAGAAATTAAAGATTGGGCTATTTGGTGACGCAGAGAGGCACAGGTTTTTTCTATATACGTGTCTGCGGTCTGCCCAAAATCCGTATAATATACTGTTAAAAAATCTGTAATAGTTTCTTTGTTGCTGGGAGTGTTTTGATATTGGGCATCAAACACAACCTGAGTTTCATAGCCCTGGAAAGCACTATAATTAGTTATGGCTTCCACAAGTTCACCTCGTGCGGCCTCAAGTCCGACATGATCACGGGTTTTGATCAAACAAGGCCAAGTGCCTATAATATTGTAGCCGTCTACTAATAGCACGGCGGGGAGTATGGGACGGGGCATGGTTTTTAATCACAATTATCTAGAGTTAACAAAAATCATTCATAAGACTTATAGTAAATGAAGCATCGCTTGTAACCCCATGTTACAAACAATAAAAAATGCTTTTGATATTTCAAATTACACCCTCAGATAGAAGTGATAATTCCTCAAACTACTCTAAATATGAGGAGTTCAGAAGTTTAGAAAAGGCTAAAATTTTCTATTACCCATTCCCTATTAAGTAGGCGAACGGAAAAAATCCTAGACGGGAAGCGGTTTCTCGGAGAGTAATATGTAACGAAAAGTAAAGTTGCCCAAAACCTCTTTTCTGTTCCCTATTCCCTTGCCATAACGACAATTTTTAACGCCAACCTAATTAGTACAGGACTTACGCAACTGGCATATTGGTAGAGTGCGTCAGACAGCATAAATCATGTAAATAAACTTATATTTGATATCTGACGTACCCTACAAGAGATTTTTTTGTGTGACACTTGCGTAAGTCCTATTAGTATTTACTTAAAAGGCTCTACAACTGTTCTTAATCCTTTACTCTTGAAAAGATTAACTATTTCCGCAGTCCCTTCTTGAGTGCTAAATACTCCTACTTGCATGACCCTCTGACCTTGCCAAACTTTAGCAAAAGCACCAGAAACCAGAGAGGTAACTAAATTCTGTTGTTGCTGATTTGCCACTAGCACTAACACCCGGTAACGGACATTTTGCCCAGAGGTGGGATAATCTTGAGAGTTGGTGATGGGGTTGGAATTGGGCAGATTTTCCCCTGCTGCTCCTTGGGGGGCAACAAATTCAATTGCACCGGAATCTAGTTGGATATAATTAAACTGAGGCGAATCTCCTTGGCTATTGGTAACTGGTGGTAATTGATTGGGATTAGGAACAGTTTTGATTGTTCTAGGTAGAATAGTTTCTCGCAAACGAGGATTAGTGATTGGTGTGCGTGGTAAAGTTGCAGTTGGTGGCAAAGATGCGTTGACACCTTGAAGATCCACTTGACCGCTAATACGATTACTAGCTAAATTGTTACCAGCAGCAGAAATTACTAACTTGGCAGTTTTGGCGTTGATATCATAACGACCATTATTCCGAAAGACATTTTTGCCTGGGTCATAACTAATACCTAAATCTGGTCTAGCTTGGGCAATGATTACTAAACCATCTTCTTTGTTACCTTGAATAACATTATTCCTTAATAGGGGTGTCGCATTGGCTTGGACAATAATCCCCGATCTATTATTCTGAATTTGGTTAGCTACTACTACGGGAGCAGAATTTTGGGCGATATTAATGCCAAAACCTGTGTCTTGAAAGATGTTCTCTCTAATTTCTGGGCGGGCGTTACCAGAAATAGTGATGCCATTTGCACCATTGCGAATAAAGAAATTTTTGCTAATACTGGGTGTACCATCTCCTGTGATGGCAATTCCGTCTTGGGTATTATTCGTAAATGTATTTTCCCCAACAATAATATTATTGGATTCAATCCATAAACCATAACCACGACGGTTGGTGTTAGTCACGGTTACACCCGTTAAACTGGTTTGGTTCGCGCCGACAATGGCGACATTCTGACCACCAAAACGACGACTGAGGTATTCTCCACCACCAGTAATTGTCACAGTCTTACCTTTATTACTAATATCCCCTTGAATAGCCACACCTGGTTTTAACATCAAAGGAAATACTTCTCCGGTTTTAGCGCTATATGTACCAGGAGCAAGGATAATGACACTGTTGGGAGGTGATGCTTCTAGGGCTTGGGTGATTGTTCGCCAAGGTGCGATCGCAGTACCATTACCTGTCTTGTCATTTCCCAGACTGGAATTGACAAATAGCTGGTTAACCTGAGAAATGGTTTGTCTATTTTGCAGGGTTGGTTGTATTCCTGCTGGTACTTGTGCCAACACACTGCTGACGTTGACCATAAAAATAGTTGCACTTGTTAGTCCTAAACCAACTGTTAAACTCCAGATTGGGCAATTTAGGGAATTATGCAGGGTGTTCACAGATTTTTCTGGAATTATCATTGTTTATAAAACTCCGGGAAAACATATAGTAGAGACGAGGTGGCAAGCCTTTTTGTGTCCGTGCTTGATTATCACTGTATATCAACTGCTACCTGGCAAATGCTATACAAACCATTTTTATAAGGAAAATGCCGAAAACCCTTGAAGGTGGGGCTGACTCAGGAAGCCAGACCTGTGCTTTAGACAAGGGATGAAGGCTAGTACCGCAGGGGCGGAAGTCATGCATTCAAAAGTCAAAACGAACACAGTATAGGCTTTTGGGAGATTTATAATTGTTGGTTTATTTACGCCGTGCTGTACTAGTTGCAGGATTTATCCTGCATTGACATTAATTGCCTTGCTCTTCAATATGTTTTTTCACTGTTTCTATGGAAACATTCATTGTATAATACTTACAGGTTGTAAACAATAAACCAATGATAGTTTTAGAATATAAAGTTAAGGGAAAACAACATCAATACAACGCCATAGACGATGCAATTCGGACTACCCAATTCATTCGTAATAAAGCCATTAGATATTGGATGGATGCACCACGCGAGCTAAAAATTGATAAGTTTGCCCTTAACAAATACTCTACTGGACTTCGGAAGGAATTCCCATTTGCTGCTGAATTAAACTCAATGGCTGTACAATCAGCCGCAGAAAGGGCTTGGTCTGCCATATCCAGGTTTTACGACAATTGCAAATCTAAAAAGTCTGGGAAAAAGAGATTCCCCGGTTTTCAAAAAGATTGTCGTTCAGTGGAATATAAAACATCAGGCTGGAAGCTACACAAAACAAAAGGACGCATCACTTTTACTGATAAAAAGGCATTGGTGAATTAAAGCCTTTAGGTAAATGGGATATTCAATCCTACAACCTTGGAGTGTAAAACTATCCAACAGTGGATGAGGAGTATATTACTTGCCCCTTAACAAATTAATCGCTATTAGTTAGCAAATCTTTAATTCTCAGACTCAGAAAATGAATCAGGCCGGCTATTACGATGAATTCAAGGAGGCAGGAGGCAGAAGGAGTAAATTAGTAGAGGATTCGACCCTACCGATTTAGAGCAACTGAAATCGCTTGCAGTCGGGATCTTAAACTCTTGCTCCCTCTAGTCGCGGTAGGAAACAGAACGCAGTTTTCCTCCTGCCTCCTGCCCTCTCTCTCCTGCCTTCCTCGATAAGTAATAATGGAGTTTTTGTAATGGTTTCAGCCCCTACGCCCACCCAGCAGACTGTTTACCGCATTTTAGATGCTAATTTAGATCGCGCTCGTGAGGGTTTACGAATTATTGAAGAATGGTGTCGCTTTGGTTTAAATAATTCTGAGTTTTCTGGTGTGTGTAAGCACCTGCGTCAAGAGTTAGGCGCTTGGCATACGGCGGAAATACGGGCAGCACGGGATACACCTGGTGATCCAGGAACTGATTTAAGCCATCCCCAAGAGGAACAACGAACAGACATTACATCTTTATTACAGGCTAATTTTTGCCGTGTACAGGAAGCACTGCGGGTATTAGAAGAATATGGCAAGCTTTATCATTCAAATATGGGGATAGCTTGTAAACAAATTCGTTATCATGTTTATACCCTAGAAAGTAATTTGATGGGTTATCACCGTCATCAGTTATTATGGCGATCTCATTTATATTTAGTCACATCTCCCGCCGATAATTTATTTGCCATTGCCGAAGCTGCCCTTCAAGGCGGATTAACTCTATTACAATACCGAGAAAAAATTGCTGATGATTTAGTACGCTTAGAACGGGCGATAAGATTGCGTGAATTATGTCATCGTTACGGTGCTTTATTCATTATTAATGATCGAGTGGATTTAGCTTTGGCTGTGGGTGCCGATGGTGTCCATTTAGGACAACAGGATATGCCCAATGCTGTAGCGCGTCAATTACTAGGAAGTCAGCGCATTATCGGACGCTCTACCACAAATCCCCAAGAAATGCAAGGGGCAATTACAGAAGGTGCAGATTATATTGGTGTGGGGCCTGTGTATGAAACACCAACGAAAGCAGGTAAAGCCGCCGCAGGTTTAGAATATGTAAAATATGTATCCCAAAATTGTCAAATTCCCTGGTTTGCAATTGGGGGAATAGATATGAATAATCTCAATGATGTCATGAATGCAGGAGCGCAACGAGTAGCTGTTGTGCGATCGCTAATTCAATCAGATCAACCTACTTTAGCAACTCAGTATTTTCTTTCGCAACTGCACCGAATTAAATAAATCAGTAATGTTGACCGAAAATAATGGGATACAAGTCCCGTCCTTCTAGGACGGCTTTTCTTGATTTTTGATATATTTCTTGAATTTTATTCTCTCTAAATTGAATTGGTGTTCAAATCTCTCATTCATCCTGTTTATCCTTTAATTGGTGGACATCCTAATTCTGACTAGATTATTATTTTTATAACTCTTAAATTCAAATTTTTTCTCCATGTCTGATCAAATTAGTCTCCAAGTCAATGGAGAAACGCGCAATTGTGTATACCCAACTCCTTTACCGGAATTACTGCAAGAATTAGGTTTTAATCCGCGTTTAGTAGCGGTAGAATACAACGGTGAAATATTACATCGTCAATTTTGGACTGAAACTCAAATCAAAGATGGCGATCGCTTAGAAGTAGTCACCATCGTGGGTGGTGGTTAATTCAACAAACAAGAATAGCAAGATTCTGGACTATATAACCAACGATGATAGTTTTTGCGGTTAGCTAATTCTTTACCTTGACGGCCTAGTTTTTCCCGTAGTTGTGAATCTTGACACAAGTGCTTAAAAGCTTGCAAAACCTCATAACCAGAATCGGGATTTACCAACAGGCCATTTTCTTGATGATGGACCGCATCTAAAACACTCCCCAAGCGAGAAGCAATTACAGGTTTACCAAAATAACCCACTTCTAAATAAACCATACCAAAATTATCTATGGTTGGATCTTCATAATTATCTGAATTTAACATAGCGAAAATATCACAAGCAGCATAATAACCCGCTAAATCCCGTTCTGGTACATACCCAGCAAAATGTACTCTGTTATCAATTCGTAATTTTTGCGCTTGGGATTTTAGCTGGTTTTCACAAACTCCTGTACCGCAAATAATACAATGAACATCTACACCAATAGTTAGTAATACGGGAATATTATCTATTACCCGATCAAAGTTCTTATATTTAACCAAATTACCGACAGAAAGAATCAAAATTGCTGTTTCGGGAATATGATAATTTTGCCGAATGCGATGACGTAAATCATCAAGATGACTCAGACTAGTGGGATTACCAAATTTTTCTGGACTCACTACTGGGTTAATAACATGAGTCGGAGTATCTAAGCGAAAAGTATTTCTTAAAGTATTGCGAATATAAGAACTATGACAAACAATACCCTTAGCACGTTTGAGAGTTAATTTTAATAACCATCTCCATACAGGATTACTAGAAATCCGTAGTAAATCATTACCATGTAAATAGATAAAAAAGCGAATTGGTAAGATATAACTTAGTGCTAACAACACCAGAAAATCATCACCATGACACCATTCTATATAACGATAATGATAACGAAAATATAATTTAATAGCTAAGAAGAACGAGCAAACAATATTAAATCCAGATTGTAGAATCTGAATTAACCAATGATCACACCAAGAGGGAAAATGAAACCAACGATAAACGGGAAATTGCTGAGATTGATCAAATTTTTGATCTCCAGCAAAACCACCAGCTAAAACAATTACCTGCTCTGGATCTTGTAAACAACGATTATAAACATATTCACCAATTACTGCTTCTTCTGGACGGAATATTCGCGAAATCATCACCATGACACCATTCTATATAACGATAATGATAACGAAAATATAATTTAATAGCTAAGAAGAACGAGCAAACAATATTAAATCCAGATTGTAGAATCTGAATTAACCAATGATCACACC
>OGVQ01000153.1_pt1 | contig 11815 bp, 8 predicted proteins | sample 1575801 | NCBI WGS metagenome assembly OGVQ01 (sample SAMN07581550, study PRJEB24739) | freshwater metagenome | place: Singapore | collected 2015-04 | reverse complement strand
TATCAGGTGCGAGTAAGTTGCCTTCAAATTGTACACCAATCATAATATTTACCTGAATTAGGTGGTTATCGAGCGAAGTCGAGATAATGTCCAGGATTTAATGATTTACAGGATGTTGTTAGTAAATTATCTGTGAATATTTGAATACTCTAAAATACAGGTAAACCAATAGTCAACTAATAAAAGCAGATAATATAAAAATATTTACATTAATTTATTATCTATCATCTTCAAATCTATATTTTTCATACCCAGCCAGATCCCCGACTTCTAAGATAGGTTTATCTTTTCCGAATACAATTAATCAAAGAAGTCGGGGATCTTTGTACCTCACCCAGCCATTTACCAGCATGGCGTAAAATTGATTTACCTGAACCTGGACGTTGAGGAGGTTTTGCTTTTTTAATTTTCATGTTTTTCACCATCTTTAGCAATTCTGTTATTTCTGCTTCTGTCATGGTTTCAATTTCTGCAACGAGTTCTTCTTTATAGAACCAATTAGTTTATTGTTTTCTTTTTTCGTAATTTGGTGATTTCAAGATGTTGAAACTTGAATTAAACCAAGATGATTAACAAAAGGGATAAAATCCTTATCACTAAATAAAAGCTGGTTTTGGTTTTCAATACAAAAAGTAGCAATAATTACATCAGCAGTTTTGCGAATAGTAATACCTCTTTTCCGAAGAAATCTATAGTTATCAACACTTTTGATAGCAATATTTAATCCTAACATCTCAAAAATCTGTAGAGAAGTTAGTAATTCTTTTGCTGTTTGATATCCCTCATCTGAACGAAAACCTTGTAAAACTTCAGTCAAAATTAAATCACCAATAGCAATTTGTTCTACCCCTAACAGTGTATCTAATTTATTGCTTTCTGTTGTTTCTACACCATTAAAATAGTCTATCCATACGCTTGAATCTACAATAATCATCCATTTGTTCTCATTTCTTCTAAATTATCTTCCCATTTCAGTTTTCCTCTATAGGCTTTAATTTTTTCTTGCTGCTTTAGTATCTTTAAATGATGTATTTCTTGTTGAAAACTATTCCAGTAATTAAACTGTTCATTTGGTAGGGGTTGATTATGATATGCAGCTTTTTCACCACAACCTCTTTCGATTAGAGTCAGTAAGTTATTGACAACATTGATAAAGTTATCATCATTAGGTAAGTTGTCTATAAGTGTGCGATAGATTTTTTGTTCTAATTCGGTATCCATAAGCTAGAATAATTTTTTTCTGATAGCGTAGCGTGGCGTTAGCTATATCAGGATGTCGAGGATTTGAGGATTTACAGGATGTTTTTTGTAGTAATTTGAGGGTGAAGTTTTTGATGTTTAAATGATTATACTAATAAATTGCCTAGTTGAATAATCTTTTTAACATAATTTAATCTTTTCATATTTGATAATTTCCAAATAACATCCTGTAAATCCTCTAATCCTGGTTATCCTGATTCTGACAATTAACAATTACCAAACACCACACAAAAAATATTCAAATAACGTAAGTATTCAGCCATAGCACTTGTTCATACCCAGCCAGATCCCCGACTTCTAAGATAGGTTTATCTTTTCCGAATACAATTAATCAAAGAAGTCGGGGATCTTATCAATCCTGTACATCCTAATTCCTTGGACTCAGATCCCGGGCTTCTTTAAGAAGTCGGGGATCTAGGTTTCCCTGGTTGCAAGATGTACACACCCAACAAATCCATTGGTAATTGTGGTATTACCTGAACCCTGTTCTCCTGAGTAATTGCCCGTACACGCTGATGAGATTGGGATAAGGAGAGCGATCGCTCTTTTGCAAACTTTTCTAAATCTGCTGTTAACTCGTCAAAAGAATTTAAAAAATCCTCAATCTCCTGTTTTGGATTAAGAGGATTACCCACAGAGTTAGCTTGTTCTAACAAAGCTTTGGCTTCCTGTGGTGCTAACCAAACTGGGTTAGAGGGTGGACCTGTAAACCCAATGACTACACATTCTTCTCCCAATAGTTCATAATTTCGCTTTCTAGAAATTTCACTTTCACTTAACTTACGATGACTAACTTTTTCTTTTAATAAATGTCGCAATCTGAATAATAATAGAGTAGTCCGTTTACTCACGGTATCCGTAATGGTAAAACCACATCTAGCAACTAAATCATTTTGATTATTCAGTAAAGCCACCTCTAAAATATGCCGTGCTAAACCTTCAACCAAAGGATGATTTCGCCCTATATATTCCACCTCAAACGGTGCAGGAGTAGTGAAAGTAATTAGACGTTTCTCATTACCTAAAACGGGTTGTAAAAAACCGGGAATTGATGGTAATAACCATCCTTGCTTTTTCTCAATCAAACCACAATTTAAGTTTTCACAAGCATTCTTCACAAACCTTTCTACATCTTTTTCACTACCTAAAATTTCATCAGATTCTAATAACTCCTGTTCAACTTCTGTAGGTTTAATTCCTCTTTGTGCAAAACGAGTCCGGCTGATTTTCTCCCGTTCCACCGCTTTATCCCATTGTTTATGCACCTGTTCAACAGCAGATTCATCATCTAATAAATCCAATAAAGATAACTGTTGTGCATCCGTACTTTTATCAAATAAAGACTTAAACACCGCCTCAGAAACGGTGGTACTATCCATGGGTACAGGAACGGTAATTCCCAGAGTTTTATGTATTTGTACCGCTTTACGAATTAAAACTTCTAAAACCGCCCCATCCACAGGATTATCTTGACCATAAAGTAAACAACTTTTCACCTGGGTTGCTATTTGTCCATAACGGTCAATTCTCCCTTCTCGTTGTTCTAAACGGTTGGGATTCCAAGGTAAATCATAATGAATAACCGCACTAAAATGAGATTGTAAATTTATCCCTTCACTTAAACAATCAGTAGCAACTAATATTCTTTGGGGATAGGATTTTAACTCATTTAATCTAATTTCTCGCTCATCTTCCGACTGTTCCCCAGTAATAGCAATTACCCGAACTTGAGAACCTTTCTTTTCTAACTTCTGCCTTAAATTCTCAGCTACATAATTAGCTGTGGCAATATAACGACACCAGATAATCGGGTGATGATTATTTGCTAAGAGGTTCTGCACATAAATAGTACAAGTTTGTAATTTTTGGTCTTTATTCCCCTGTAACTTTTCTGCAACTTGAATAAAACTCCGCAGTTTACGTTTATCCCCTTCCCCATAACTTTGCTGTCCCTGTTCTATAACTACAGTGGGTGCAGCATCTACCGCTTGTTCCAAGTCTGTCGGATCATAAACATAGGAACTAAATAATTCATAATTGGTAGTTTCCGACTCCCGACCCCCGACTCCCAACTCCCGCATTTCCCCCAACTCCCGACTTAAACTGCGGTTTAAAGTAGCGATCGCCGCAGCAGGGGAAGACATAACACAGCGAATTAAAGCTAAAGCTGACCAATAACGCCCCCGACGTTGGGCATAGGTCATATCTACGGTAGTAGTTTTTACTAACCCCCGGGCAAAATTATAAACTTCCTCAAATAGTTCTTTATATTCCTTAGATAATTTATAGGGTTCTTCATCAGATTGACGTTCTGGAAAGGGTGTTTCATTACCCAACCACAATTTTACATCTGCACGTCGTCGTTGGATAAAATGACCAGCTAAATTATCTCGTTCTGTTTCTGTGAGTTTATCCAAAGTCAAATTAGCAAACTCTGGTTTTAATAAACCCAATAAAGATAAAAAAGATTCCTCAATTCCACTATGGGGGGTAGCAGTAAGTAATAATAAATGGCGGGAGGTTTTTTCTGCTGTTTCAGTAATTAATTGATGGCGTTGTTGTTGGGATGTACCCTTATTACTAGAACGGGTGCAAGTATGCGCTTCATCTACAATCACAAAATCCGGGCAATGGGCGATAAAACTAGCTTTTCGCCGTTCTGATTTGGCATAATCTAAACTCACAATTATATGACGATAATAGCTAAAAATATGAGAACCATTAGGTATTGCCCGTTCTAATTTAGAAGCTGTACCAGAACGGATCACTACAGCATCAATATGGAATTTTTCTCTTAATTCTTGTTGCCATTGATCACATAAATGGGGAGGACACAATACAGCAATTCTGGCAATTTCTCCCCTGTCTAATAATTCCCTGACAATTAACCCAGCTTCAATGGTTTTACCAATACCCACATCATCAGCAATTAATAACCTGACCGTTGCCAATCTTAAAGCCATTAACAATGGTACTAATTGATAGGGACGAGGACGCAAAGACAGCCTACCCAAACAGCGAAAAGGACCCGCCCCACTACGTAATAAATGCCGTGCAGCATCCATCAATAATAAAGCTGTGTTGTGGTCTTTTATATTGTCAGCAGTGGGGTGAGGAAAGGTAGCCGCTTCTAGGGTTTCTAGGTTTAAGTGCCGAAAAATACCAATAATTTCCTCTTCGTTACCACTCAAGGGACGGAGGCGGATCAAATCTGGGTTTTCATCTGGTAATATTACCCACTGCCGACTACGACAGGTGACAATAGAACCAGGGGTGTAATTTAATGTATCTGTCATAATCTTGCTGTGTTGGCAAAGTTAGCAGTGTAAACTCAGTAAAATCGGTAAGTGCTGGGATGAGATACAGTCATTAAATTGCAAAACCGCTAAGAGGATGTCTGAAAACTTTTTTCTGTGGGATACAACACTTGTATATCCTCGTAAATCCTCCTTAATAAGCTACGGTGTACACACAAGTTCTATCTGTCTTGGTTTTATGATTATTTAGCCCCCTAAATCCCCTGCCCCCGTGACCCCCAAGTTTGGGGGTAAAATGGGGGACTTTGAAATTCTTATTCCTCCAGAATTGGGGGTTAGGGGGCATTAAAACCCTAGATGGCAACTTGATTAGACTGTACACCGTAGCCTTAATAAGGGGGGTAAGGGAGGACTCGATCAAATATGACACTTCTCAAACATCCTCTAAGGGCAATATAGCAGAAGACTAAGTACCTAACATTTGCAAATTGTGTAAAGTGGCATAAAATCCTTCTTGTTGTAACAATTCTTCATGACTTCCCTGTTCAATTAACTCTCCCCGCTTCAACACAAAAATCCGATCCACATTACGAATTGTTGAGAGACGGTGAGCAATAATAATTGATGTCCGTTGTACTAACAACTTATTTAAAGCCTCCTGAACTAAAGCCTCCGTACCCACATCTAAACTGGCTGTAGCTTCATCTAATACCAAAATTTGCGGGTTACGAATAGCCGCCCGGGCAAATGCTAAAAGCTGTTTTTGTCCACTAGAGATATTTGTCGCCCTGGCTCGTAACTGAGTATCATAACCTTGGGGTAATTGGTTAATAAACGTCCCTACATTGGTTTTTTCTGCTGCTTGTTCAATTTCCGCAAAACTGTAATTATCACCTAAAGTAATATTACCTTTCACATCACCTGCAAACAAAAAAGCCTCCTGTAAAATCACCCCCATATAACGTCGTAATTCCGTTTGGGTAATCTCGCGGATATCAACACCATCAATGAGAATTCTTCCTTGAGTTGGATCATAAAGACGACACAACAATCGAATAATAGAACTTTTACCCGCACCTGTGGGACCGACTAAAGCAATTTTTTCCCCAGGATGAATGGTAAAATCCAAATTTTTAATTACATAATCATCATCTTTATAAGCAAAGGAAACATTTTCAAACTTAATTTCTCCCAAGGCAGGAATAGGGGTAAAATCTTGAGATTCTAGTTTAGCAACTATCTCATTAATATAGCCAAATTCAAAATCTAAATTTGTGCGTTGAAGTTGGGAACTATCTTTAATTTCGATAGGTTCATCTAAAATATCAACTACCCGTTCAATCGCTGTAAAACCCGATTGAATGACTGTAAACTTTTCCGCAAAATTGCGTAAGGGGTCAAAAAATTGTTGGGCATATAAAATAAATGCCGATAAAATCCCAAAAGTTATTTTGTCACCTGATAACAGCCATCCACCTAACCATAAAACCGCAGCAATAGCCACTAAACCCACCCATTCCAAAGTTCCAGAAATAGCTGAATCATACAAAATACTCGTATCAACTTCCTTAATATAGGTTTGATTAGTTGCCCGAAATAACTCAGCATTAAATTTTTCTCGGCGGAATAACTGAACTACATTAATTCCGACAATATTTTCTTGTAATTGGGAATTAAGTTTAGAAAGTTCTTCCCTGGTTTTATAATTAGCCTCTCGATATTGCTGTTGAAAATAAATCATTAACCAAGTTACTGGCAAAAGAATCAATATTAACAAACCAGCTAGTTGCCATTGAATAGAAAACATCAAGCCAACAATTACTACCATAGATAGTAAATCAGAAATAATGCCTACAGCCCCAGTAGAAAAAACATCTCCTAAACTTTCCACATCATTAGTTAGGCGAGTAATTAATTTACCTACAGGTGTACAATCAAAAAACCGTACAGCTAAGGATGTAACATGATGAAATAAATCCTTACGAATATCTGCTGTGATTTTTTGCCCTAGTTTTTGTACTAAATACCCTTGGACACCTGTTAATAATAACCGGATAGCAGTTGCTACTAGTAACAGTCCTAAAACAATATTTAAACCTTGCCATAGGGGCAAACTTTGTAAAAATTGATATGTACTAGGTTCTTGACGAATTAAAGAAATTGCCTGTCCTACTAACATCGGTCTGATAGCATTAGAAATAGCTATAGGTACAAGCAGCAGCATAGATATTGCTAATAGTTGACCATGACGACGACCATAGGGGACTAGGCGTAAAAATAACCGCCAGTCATTTTCTCGACGACGGTATTCTGACTTGAATTTACGCAAAGATGGGAAGATGCTCATAAATAATTTTTAATTCTGCCCTGGGATACTAATTTTTTTCAGAATTTAAGCCATTGATTTCTTGACATTTTGCCAGTGCTGCTTGATGGGCTGTCAAATACTCTAAACCTCCCAACATAACATCACCATAATAATCATAAGGTGCTTCACCATAAATAGGTAAAGGATCATCCTCTGGATAATCTTCCTTAGATTCTTCAACAATGGCTTTTAACTTTTTGACGCTGAGAGTTTGGGCAGGAAAATAGTAAAGTTCCTGGTGATTTTTTGGCAGATGAGGAAGTGTGGGATCTATAATCACATCATTAACTTCAATCCAACCATGTTCAGTAGGTTTATATGGTTGACCCACGAATACTAAAAAGCCTTGAACATACTTTGAGCCTTCAGTTACTAAAGCAGCTTTATAGGCATTATCAAAAGGTTTTTTGGCTTTGCTTTTGATAGTTTTCGCTATTTCATAAGATAGGACTTCATCTAATAATTTATTCATACAGCCAAGTCAGGAGTTCAAGAGTTCAGCAGTTCAGAAGTCGGAAGTTAATATTCTCGTAAGTATTTAGCCATAAAACTCGTTTATACGCAGATCCCCGACTTCTGTAATCAATTTATCATTTATGGACACAATCAATCCAAGAAGTCGGGGATCTTATGCTGTTAACAGCTACTTATACTATAATTTGTTTAAAACCTTACAATTAAGTTCTGAGTTTTTACACTGAAATTTATAAAATCTTTGTCAAAGGGAACACCAAAAAATAAATTATCCAATTTTGTGGGATGGGTAGAATGCCCGTGCTTAATGATTAGCGGGCGTTTCGTCCCCCACTTCAAGAAATTTTTGGGTATTTTTTTAATTGGAAGTCCCTTAAGTTACAACGAAAATCACAGTCCTAGAAATTAACAGTTTGCAATTTATTTTTTTAATTTCGCCGTTCCTACTCAAAATGATGCAAAAGCAGTTAAAAGTAAAATGAGTAGCTTGTGAGTAGCCCCTAAAAAAAGCTAAAAGCTTGATATTGGATGCTCAAACAAGGTAGGTTAGGCATTTTGAGTATCTTATGAGTATTATGAAAGGTATGAAAGCTGAAAATATTGATTTTCCAGTGCTGCACTCAGAATTATTCTTACGTCATCGTCTACAGGTAGTAGAGGAATTGTGGGAAACGGTTTTGCGGCAAGAATGCGGTCAAGAAATGGTTGATCTTTTGCGTCAACTGCGCGATTTATGTTCCCCTGAAGGACAAGCTAGAAATGACCAAGCTGCATATGCTGTAGAATTGATTGAACAATTGAATATCAATGAGGCAATTCGCGCAGCCCGTGCCTTTGCGCTCTACTTTCAGTTGATTAATATTATTGAACAGGAATATGAGCAAAAGCAGCAATTAAATCGCTACGGGGATGAACCGGATCAGAGCGTGTTTCCCAGTATCATTTATGCTACCAACCAACGGGAAGAAGATTTACCTGTTACTAAAGAAATAGGTAGCGACTTAATGACTACGGAAATTCAGCAGAAAGGCACTTTTGCGGCTTTATTTCCCCTGTTATTTCAATTAAATGTACCACCGCAACAAATTCAACGTCTCATTTCTCAACTGGATATCCGGTTAGTTTTCACTGCACACCCGACGGAAATTGTCCGTCATACTATCCGGGATAAACAGCGTCAGGTGGTACATCTGTTACAAAAAATGGATGAAGCGCAAACCCGCGCCGGTAGCTATCCTTGGGAAACCTTAGAAGTAAAGGAAAGATTACTAGAAGAAATTCGCTTGTGGTGGCGTACTGATGAGTTGCATCAGTTTAAACCGACGGTTTTAGATGAAGTAGACTATGCCCTTCACTACTTCCAAGAGGTGCTATTTGATGGAATTACGCAACTATATAAACGCTTTAAATATTCCCTGGGAGAAACTTTTCCCTGGTTGCAACCACCAACGACAAATTTTTGTTCCTTTGGTTCTTGGGTAGGTTCTGATAGAGATGGTAATCCTTCGGTGACACCGGAAGTAACTTGGAAAACCGCTTGTTATCAGCGGAAAATGGTGTTAGAGAGATATATTAAGTCAGTGAAAGAGCTAGTTTCTTTATTGAGTGTGTCTATGCACTGGAGTGATGTGCTGCCAGATTTGTTAGAATCTCTGGAGTTAGATCAATCTCAGTTAAGTGCTGTGTATGATGATTTGGCCTTGCGTTTCCGTCAAGAACCTTATCGTTTGAAATTATCTTACATTCTCAGACGGTTGGAAAACACCCGCGATCGCAATTTGGCTTTATATAATCGGGAAACACCAACTAATGAAGATGCACCTATGTACCGTTCTGGTACAGAATTCTTAGCAGAATTGCTGTTAATTCAACGCAACTTAACAGAAACAGGTTTAAGTTGTCGAGAATTGGAAAACCTAATTTGTCAAGTGGAGATCTTTGACTTTAATCTGACCCAATTAGATATTCGTCAAGAATCATCCCGTCATTCTGATGCCCTAAATGAGATTCTCGAATATTTGCAGGTATTACCTCAACCATACAACGAATTATCAGAAGAACAAAGAATAGCTTGGTTAACAGGAGAATTACAAACTCGGCGGCCATTGATTCCTGCTGAATTACCATTTTCGGAAAAAACCAATGATGTAATTCAAACTTTCCGCATTTTGCGATCGCTACAACAGGAATTTGGCATCAATATCTGTCAAACTTATATTATTAGTATGTGCCGCGAAGTTAGCGACGTACTCGAAGTTTTACTGTTAGCCAAAGAATCAAGTTTATTTGATCCCATGGTTGCGGTAGGAACTATTCGCGTCGTTCCTTTATTTGAAACCGTAGAAGATTTACAACGCTCTAGAAGCGTCATGCGGCAATTGTTTGAATTGCCTTTATATCGGGCAATGCTGGCTGGTGGCTACGCCGCAATGAACACTTCGACTCCGCTCAGTGGATCACAGGCAACCCCATCTGTTGCTGTCCTCAATCCTAACTTACAAGAAGTAATGCTGGGATATTCCGATAGTAATAAAGACTCCGGTTTTTTAAGTAGTAACTGGGAAATTCATAAAGCCCAAAAATCACTCCAGAAAATCGCCGAAGGTTACGGTGTAAATCTGCGGATTTTCCATGGTCGTGGCGGTTCTGTTGGGCGTGGTGGTGGCCCAGCCTATGAGGCGATTTTAGCCCAACCAGGTCACAGCATTAGCGGACGGATTAAAATTACCGAACAAGGGGAAGTATTAGCTTCTAAATACTCCTTGTTAGATTTGGCCTTGTACCATCTAGAAACCATTACCACAGCAGTAATTCAAGCCAGTTTACTAGGAACAGGATTTGATGATATTGAACCTTGGAATGAGATTATGGAAGAATTATCTCATGCGTCGCGTCAGCACTATCGTAACCTAATTTATGAACAACCTGATTTCATTGACTTCTTCCACCAAGTCACCCCCATTGAAGAAATCAGCCAATTGCAAATTAGTTCTCGGCCAGCCCGTCGTCCATCTGGTAAAAAAGATTTAAGTAGTTTAAGAGCAATACCTTGGGTATTTAGCTGGACACAAACCCGCTTTTTATTACCTTCTTGGTATGGTGTAGGTACAGCTTTACAAGAATTTCTGAACGAAGAACCAGACCAAAACCTCAAATTATTGCGCTATTTCTACATCAAATGGCCATTCTTTAAAATGGTGATTTCTAAAGCCGAAATGACCTTAGCCAAAGTAGATATTGAAATGGCACGTCATTATGTTGATGAATTGTCTAACCCGGAAGACAAACCTCGATTTGAGAAAGTTTTTGAGCAAATTTCTAGTGAATTCTTTCTCACTAGAGATTTAGTTCTCAAAATAACTGGACACCAAAAATTATTAGATGGGGATCCAGTGTTGCAGCGTTCTGTACAATTACGAAATGGGACAATTGTACCTTTAGGATTTATCCAAGTTTCCCTCCTCAAACGTCTGCGTCAATCAAAAAATGCTGCCACAACCGGAGTAATTCACTCTCGTTACAGCAAAGGAGAATTACTCAGAGGTGCATTATTAACCATTAACGGAATTGCCGCAGGGATGAGAAATACAGGTTGATGGTTAACCGGAAAATTTTGGATTGGAAATTTTCGGTATAGGTTCTTTGCCCTTCAGGAGGGAATTAATCAAAAATCGCCAATCTCAAATCCTCAATTTTAGATTTTAGATTTTGGATTTTGGATTTTGGATTGGGAATTTTCGGTATAGGTTCTCTGCCCTTCAGGAGGGAATTAATCAAAAATCGCCAATCTCAAATCCTCAATTTTAGATTTTAGATTTTGGATTTTGGATTGGGAATTTTCGGTATAGGTTCTTTGCCCTTCAGGAGGGAATTAATCAAAAATCGCCTATTTTATTGGTGATAAGTGATCCTCAAACAATTTCCTAATTAACATGATCAAAAAACAGATTTTACTTTGTACCTGTTTAGCACTTGCTGGCGGATTTTTTAGTGCTGTCATCGCTGGAAAAATTACGGTGATGGTGCATAGCCAAAAGTGTCAAAATCAGTCTTGGGGATTTAAACAAATGTGTCAAACATTGATCTCACCGGGAGCAAGTTGGCAAGGTGGTACGGCAGGACTGTGGACAGGGACAATTTTAGGTGCGTTTGCGGGTGGGTTAATTACACGGAAATCGAGTTAAGTAGGTGAACACAATAAAACCAATCTGTGTAAAGAAAAGTAAAATCGCCCAAACCCTCTTCACTGTTGCCTCTTGCATGATTGCCTCTGGGTCAAGAATCACCGCGCCTTTAGGTCGGTGAGTATGTCAATCAATTAGAATTATCTTTATAAGAAAAATGCCGAAAACCCTTGAAGATGTGACTGACTCAGGAAGTCACATCTGTGCTTTAGACAAGGGATGAATGCTAGTTGCAGGATTTATCCTGCATTGACGTTAATCGCGTTGCTGCT
>OGVQ01000152.1_pt1 | contig 12167 bp, 8 predicted proteins | sample 1575801 | NCBI WGS metagenome assembly OGVQ01 (sample SAMN07581550, study PRJEB24739) | freshwater metagenome | place: Singapore | collected 2015-04 | reverse complement strand
GTTTCCCAGTCACGATACCGGGGGGAGAAACAGCAGAGCGACCGATAACGCCCCAGCCGTTAGCGGGGATAAGCTTAGCCTCGAAAAGCCACCGACCGAGCTTGTTACACTTAGAACGAATACCGTTGATAGTGCCAGAACTGAGCTTGCCCCACTGAGCGTCACGCCAGTCGGAGGCAAAGATAGAGCAAGACCATTCAGCAAGGGTCATAGTGCCGAAATGCTTAGCAAGTTGAAGGTACGGCTCGTGAGCACGAGGAGAACCAGCACTTAGCATAGACTGAATAGCAGGCGACCAAATGAAAGCGTGACAAGCGTCTTGTACGGTAGAGGCAGGGGTAAGGTCACGACGAGTGAGCTTAACAACCCCGTCAAAGGTCATAGGAGTGGCAGAAACAGAAGAATAGATACGCATAAAAGGTAACCCATTAAAAAGAGTGAGAGACCTTGTATAGCGAAGAAGTTTAAACGCCCCTAGAGGGGCGTTTAGATTAGGCACGAGGGGGAGGAAGAGAAGAGTCTTGACGAGGGCGGGGGAACTTGTAGCCGTAAGCCCTCACGATGTCAGCGGGAATATCAAGATTTAGCCCGTCATCATAGTCACGAAGAGCGGAAAGTACATCAGCCTCCGTGTAGCCGTCAGAGCCTAGGTCAGAAGCGTCAGGAAGCTCAGCCAAAACAGCAGGAGCACCAGCAAGCTCACCCAAGCTAGAAGTAGCGTGACGACCCTCACCATTCATAGCGTCAAGGCAGTCATCAAGGTCAGTGTAACCCTGAGACTTTAAAAATGCGTCACGCTGAGCGAGGTCACTAGTAGCAGTAGAGCCGTCATAGTCAGCACGCTGACGGTCAGCAAAGGGGTTAGCCTGAGAGACTGCTACAGGGCTAACAAGAAGCTGAGTGAGCTGAGTCTTGTTGAAGCCCCGTTGCCCGTGACGAACAACATAGCCACGGGAAACAAGCTCACCGATGAGAGTAGAGACTAGAGAACGGTGAGGCGACTTGATACCGTCTTTAGTAGTGTAGTACCCGCACATCTCAGCAAGACGGTCAAGAGAGGGCGTACAGTAGCCCTCAGCGTTAGCGTGAGCGCACAAAAGACAGAAAACACGAAGAGCACGAGAAGAAAGATGAGGGTCTAGAAAACCTCCATTTTCTCCTGCAACTGCAATTGCTTCTGCTATATTATCAGCATGACGACGGCGAGTATCATCACTATTTCCTACTAACATTCCTGTTTTGACTTGATGAAATGTTAGTTGAGTATAATATTGTCTTGCTACTTCAATAGAAGGAAACAAAAATAATGCTTTATATCCTTTATTTCCTAACCAGATTGCTATTAACATTAATAGGGTAGTTTTTCCCGCTCCTGGTAATCCTAATAAGTGCTTAATTCCTGATAATTCTAATGTGTATGTTTCTGTTAATTGTTTTCCGTTTTCAGTGGTCATTAAAGCAAAATTTAAACGGTTTTCCCAATTTTCTGGTTTTCTTTCAGGTGCTTGTTTTTCCCTTGCATCCATTTCTCTTGCTAAGGCTTTTAAATCACTTAAAGGAATGGTAATTTTACTTTGAGGAATATTGTTAATTTGATGGGTTTGACGTGGTTTTAAAGGTATAGTAATGGGATCTATGGGTATTCTCATTCCTAAATTTTCTTCCCCTAGATTCACTGTCATTGTTTCTAAAGGATTAGCTATTTTACGAGAATGTTTTTTATAATTAAGAGGTTGCTTTAAAATTTCTGTAGCTTGAATAATGCTACTATCTTTCAAAAAGTCAATTCGCTCAAAATTCAGATTTTCTGCATCAATTTTATAAAGCCCTTGGGTGTTTTGCTGGTAATAATAATCGTTGTAAATATTGACGGCTTTTCTCAGGGAAGATTTTGTCATAAAATCGGGGGTAATTTGTCGTAAGTTAAAAATTGCTTGACGATATGGTTTAATTTGTGGTGCATCATACATACTATTCATTCCTGAAAGAATTACAGGCACATTTTTTAAGTTTTTAATTCCTATAAATTCTTCCATGAAAACGCATACCCAACAAATGCGGTTGATACCTTTAAAAATCCGTTGTTTAATTCTCATAGTATCTCTCTTTTAATTTTTGAATAATTTCTGAAACTGACATTATTTGTAGGGTTGACTGAGGATTTTTTGGTTCTAATCTTTCTCTGAGAATATCAAGATAATAAGGATTTTCTTGAATTAGGCGATCGCTAATAGCAATAATTCGATGACTATAATGAATTAAACCTCCAATACTATGATTAAGTTTAGCCGCTAACACCACAGGACTACTATAAGATTTGGCGTCTATACCAATAAAACGATTATTAATACCAATATCACATATATCTGAATTAGGATATAGTTCTACCTCTAATCCTTCTTTTTTAGCAATATCATAAATCGCTAATTCATCAATTGCTGGAGCAGTCCAATAGGTCAAAATTTGCGGTTTTGCAACTAATAACTGATCTTTATTTGGATCTAGTTTTTCCCCTACTTTGGGGTTTAAATGACCCGAACATTGTATAATTAGACATTGACCATCGGGGTACCTTTTATTATTAATATGAGGACGCATTAATGTACCACAATAAGCACAACGATGGGCTAAATTTTTGATTAACCAAATATCAGGAACTTCAGTAAAAAATTCTGATATTTCCCTCTGTAAAGGTGTTAAATCGTGTTTCTCCACATAATCAAATAATTTACGTTGTCCTATTAATGAAAACCGCCCTAATAATTCCCTAATTTTGGTATAAGCTAAGTGTTGACGACGAAAAGCTAGTTTTTCTGTATTTTCTTTTAGGTGATTATAAAGACGACGTTCAATGAGATTATTTTCTCCAAAACCTCCATAATGATGAGCAATTGTTTCACAGTCACTCGTAGGAACACACATTTGAGGATCAATGAGAGTTACATCTCTATAAGAAAATTCAGGTTGTTGAAAAATGGGTAAATTCCATTGTTCATTTTTAAGAGGAAATCGAGCTAAATTTAATATTTGATGTACTGAAGATGCTTGATCTATTTGTCCATTTTCAATGTATAAACGTCCAAGTTTACACATTCCTTGATATAGTTCCCCGGGAAGTAGCTTATCATCCTGTTTTACTATATTATTTTTATCATTTATTTTCCGATATAAACGGATAATTCCCTGCGCTAATAATACCACTGCATTTTCAGCTAAATCTATTTGTTTACGATGATCTTTTACTAGGCTATCAGGTATCCAAATAGTTTCTTTACCTTCTGATTCTGCTGAAATTTGCTGTTGTAAATCTATATCAGATAAGGAAGGTAATACTTGAGCGATCGCTGCTAATGTCCATCCTTTTTTAAGTAATAGTGCAGTTACTAATCCTTCTAAGATTTGTCTAAAACCAAACCTTTGTTTTTTAGGTTGGGAAAAGATATTTTTACTTCTCCATAACCTTACAGTTCTCACTGCTGGAACTTCTACAGATAGCTTCAGTTCCTTAATTTGATGGTTAAGTTCTTCTGTAAGGAATTCTGCTGTACCTTGCCACTGACGAACTGTGTCTAGCATTTATTATTAGTTTACAATTTATACTGTTTACACTAAATGATGTAAACAAAAATGTCAAGCTCAATACTTATAAAATTTTGTATCTTAATTCAACTTCTCTGAAAATGCAACACCAATTAGATGTTCCAAATTCCCCTTACCTAATATCATGCAGAAGAAGCATTATTTTATACATTTTTTTGCAAAATAATTAAATATCAAACGCGACTAATATAGGTTTATCTAGAGTTTTAAGTTTTTTGGTTCAGATAATTAGTATGTATAAAAATAACTCATTAACTATTGTTTTCACTTTTCCTCAAAGCTGCGATAATTTCCCCATTCGCTTCTGGAAAAGTAAATTCATCCAATTCATCCAAACTCACCCAGCGAATTTCATCACATTCGATGGCTTGGGGAACACCTTGTAAATAACCACAATGATGTACTGTTAAAGTTACCCGTAAATGACTATAAGTGTGATCAATAGTAATTAGATGTTCTCCAACTGCAATTTCTATTCCCAATTCTTCAGCAATTTCTCGTTTAATACATTCTTCAATAGTTTCACCAACTTCAATTTTTCCCCCTGGAAATTCCCATAAACCACCCATTGCACCTTGAGGAAGACGACGATCAATTAAAATCTGTTTTTCGTGATTCCAAATAACAGCAACACCAATAATTTTATGCGGTATAGAAGAATTGCTTTCAATCATAATAGGTAATGCTTAATAGAGAATGGGTAATAGGGAATGGGGAATAGACATCTGGTGAAAAAGAATCTGAAACCCTTAAACTGTCTAGTCAAAAACCTAATTTCTGGAGATGTCTAATAGGGAATAGGGCATAAATTCTTTCTTGCCAATTACCAATTATCAATCAATCATAACAAAACTCGGTAGAATTACTATATTTCCACCGAGTTGATCTTTATTTTAAGATTTTTCCGAAAATAATCTTATTCTACTTCGCTATTATTCGTTTCTATTCCTTGTATAACCATATCAAAATTCATTCTCTGTTCTGCATTCCGCAGAAAATAACCGCTAATCATCGCTGATGCTAACAAGCGACCTAAGCTTTCACGACTGGTGGAAATAGTAATACCGAATTGTTCCGAGGGTAAATTTCCTAAAAGTCCGATAATATTCCGTTCCATTACCTGCAACACTTCATGAGAAGTGGGTTTAGATAACTGGGTAACTGTATCTGGACTTAATGATTTAACATATTGCCATAATAAATTACTTGTTTCTGAATCACTATTAAAAAATTCCGATACTCGATTTGATTGGTTACTCACGTTTGACCTCCTATACTGCCACTACTAACGACGGTATTTGTGACTGGAATAACTGATACTTTTTATTTGATTTAGTTGACTATTGTATATTCATGCTGACTAATTTAACAGTCTATTCTTAAAGAGGGAGTCGGTGAAACCGTACCAAAAAGGGAGTATTTTTCACCTCATGAATGAGTGTGGGTGGTCAAATCCCACCCATCAACCAGAAAACAACTGACTAACTAGCAAGATATTCATTCATAGTGGCTTTAGATTTACGAAGTTTATTTAAGGCTTCGCGTTCAATTTGTCGCACTCGTTCCCGACTAATATTCAGGATTTCACCAATTTTAGCCAAAGTTAAAGATTGTCCATCTGCTAAACCAAAGCGGAGGCTAATGACTTCCTTTTGTTGGGGGGTAAGTTCTGACATCATGCGTTCTAAGTCGGAGGAAAGGGAAGTTTGCATGACAAAATCTTCCGGTGTTGCGCCGGTATCTTCTAACATTTCCCCCAGTTCGGTGTCATAGTTATCTCCCAAGCGCAAATCTAGAGATAATGGCAGACGGGCTTTTTCTAGATACTCTCGTACTTGTTTAGGTGTTAGATCTAATTCTTGGGATAATTCCGCTACCGTGGGCGCACGTCCTAGTCCTTGGGACAGTTGGCGCTGGGCTTTTTTAATTTTGTTGAGTTTTTCAGTAATATGAATAGGTAAGCGAATAGTCCGGGCTTTTTCGGCGATCGCCCGGGTAATCGCTTGACGTATCCACCAATAAGCATAGGTAGAAAATCTGTAACCTTTGGTCGGGTCAAATTTTTCCACACCTCTTTGCATCCCAATACTGCCCTCTTGAATGAGGTCAAGTAAATCAACATTACGTTTAATGTACTTTTTGGCAACGGAAACGACTAAGCGGAGATTGGCTTCTACCATTTTCCGTTTAGCGATTTCACCTTCAGCGATCGCCTGATTTAATTCTGATACTTCTAAATCAGAGGCTGCTGCCCATTGTTCTAAACTTGGTTCATGACCTAACTGGGTAGCAAGACCTTCTCTGATCTCATGCAGGGCAGTAGATCGTTGCACCTGTTTACCATAAAAAATTTCTTCTTCGTGGGTGAGGAGTGGCACACGGCCAATCTCACGCAGGTAAGTCCGCACGAGGTCGGTGGCTGATTGAGCGGTCTTCATGGTGCTACTCTTTGATAATGGTGGGTTTACTGATAGGGTCGTTAAGAGAGTAATATTTTCGGGCAAGACTACCCAGTTGGGCTAGAAACCCAAATTGCGTTTAGTAACTGAAACGATCAGTAAATGATCGCTGGCCATATTTTTGGGCAATTAGGTACTTAATTGGTAAAGGTTACATCTATCTCCTTGTTTTCACAAGTATCTATAGTTAGATACAAGGTAGCAATTCATAGATTTTTTGTGTTTTCCGCAATATTAATTATTGTAACATTTATGAGAATTACTTGACTACCGAGAAACCCGCACCTTCCTAGTAATTCGATATCACCTAAAACCCTAAAATTACTGAAAATCTAGCACTGACAGGGGTTGAGTGCAATTTTTAGCGGCAAACACAGCTTCCTCATATTTGTTAAAATATCTCAATGATAACCATAATCATTCTTCCGTAACAATTGCTTAACAATGTCTGGACTATGATTTTTGGGATTATTTTGATGAATATGATTAGTTTTTGGTAAAGTCCCCAAGATTTATCATGAAAATCATCACAATCACAAAAATCATAGTTTAGACAATTAACCCATCGGACAGTATTCTTGAATCACCTTCACATCTAAAGTCGTGTTTTGCAGAGAACGGATAGCTGCGGCTGTGGCTCTAGCACCTGCAATAGTGGTAATGATGGGGATTTTGTAGCCTAAAGCGGTGCGACGAATTAATTTAGAATCGGCATGAGCTTCTTCTCCTGAAGGTGTATTAATGATCAGTTGAATGTTGGCATTTTTAATTGCATCCAGGACATGAGGACGACCTTCATGGAGTTTGAGAACTGATTTCACCTCTAATCCTTGTTCTTGAAGGACTTGGCGTGTCCCTTGGGTGGCCATAATTGTGAAGCCTAACTTAATAAACTCCTTAATGACATCTACTGCTAGAGATTTATCTCTGTCACTCATGGAAACAAATACAGTTCCCTGAAGCGGTAATTTTTCCCCTGCACCCAATTCTGCTTTAGCAAAGGCGCGGCCGAAATCGCTGTCAATACCCATTACTTCGCCAGTTGAGCGCATTTCCGGACCCAAAATGGTATCTGTACCGGGGAATTTATTAAATGGTAAAACCGCTTCTTTGACGGCAATATGAGAAGGAATGACTTCTTTTGTAAAGTTCAATTCTTCTAAGGTTTTACCCGACATAATTAAGGATGCGAGTTTAGCTAATTGTACTCCTGTGGCTTTAGAGACAAAAGGAACTGTCCGTGATGCCCTGGGGTTAGCTTCCAAAATATACACTTGCGGAGAATAACCATTTGCACCGACTACGGCAAATTGAATATTCATCAACCCAACTACAGATAGAGCTTGTGCTAGTTGAACCGTCCATAAACGGATTTGGTTGAGGACGGCAGGAGAGAGGGAAATGGAAGGTAAGGAACAAGCTGAGTCACCAGAGTGAATCCCCGCTTGTTCGATATGTTCCATGATGCCACCAATGACGACATTACCAGTATGATCGGCGATCGCATCTACATCCACTTCAATGGCGTTTTCTAAGAATTTATCAATTAAAATCGGGTGATCTGGTTCTACTTGCACAGCAAAGGTCATGTAACGTTCTAACTCAGTATCAGAATAAACGATTTCCATCGCTCTTCCCCCTAATACATAACTAGGACGGACTACTACAGGATAACCAATCCGTTTAGCGACTATTAACGCATCTTCGTAACTTCTCGCCATACCGTTAGGTGGTTGGGCGATATTTAATTCTTGCAGAATCTTTTCAAACCGTTCCCTGTTTTCCGCCATATCTATAGAATCGGGTGATGTTCCCCAAATCTCTGTATTTTGGATTTTGGATTTTGGATTTTGGATTTCCCCACTTTGTAAAATATTAGAAATGGCTGCTTGTTGTTGAAGATATTCTTGGAGGGGTACGGCTAATTTTAAAGGTGTTTGTCCACCAAATTGGACAATAATCCCGATGGGGTTTTCGGCTTCGATGATGTTGAGAACGTCTTCTTTCGTTAATGGTTCAAAATACAGGCGATCACTGGTATCGTAATCTGTAGAAACTGTTTCTGGGTTAGAATTGACCATAATTGTTTCATACCCGGCATCATGTAGAGAATACGCAGCATGGCAACAACAATAATCAAACTCAATTCCTTGACCAATGCGGTTGGGACCACCACCCAAAATCATCACCTTGGGTTTATCTGTTGGTAATACTTCCGTTTCTTCCTCGTAGGTAGAATAATAGTATGGGGTTAGTGCCTCAAATTCCGCCGCGCAGGTATCCACGGTTTTGTAAACTGGGATAACCTTTAGCTGTTTGCGATATGTGCGAACTTCGTCTTCTTTGGTTTTTGTAGCATAAGCTATTTGGCGATCGCTAAAACCATTCCGCTTCACATCATACATTTGCTGTTTTGTCAACTGCTGCAAAGGAGTCCGTTTGAGAAATTTTTCTATTTCTAAAATTTCTTGCAATTTATCTAAAAACCAAGGGTCAATGGCCGTCAGTTCGTAGATTTCCTCATTACTCATTCCTAGCTGCATAGCATGACGCACAGAAAAGATGCGTTCTGGGTTAGGTGTCCGCAACTGGGCGCGAATTTGTTCACCACTGGGCAATTTTTCGGCTTTATCACAACCCCAACCAGCGCGTCCGGTTTCTAAAGAACGCAAAGCTTTTTGGAAAGATTCATTAAATGTCCGCCCGATGGCCATTGCTTCTCCCACTGACTTCATTTGCGTTGTCAGCACTGAGTCAGAACCAGGGAATTTCTCAAAGGCAAACCGGGGAATTTTTGTCACCACATAGTCAATTGTCGGTTCAAAGGAAGCGGGAGTTTTCTTAGTGATATCGTTTTGTAGTTCATTCAAAGTGTAACCCACAGCTAACTTAGCAGCTATTTTCGCAATGGGAAAACCTGTAGCCTTGGAAGATAAAGCCGAACTGCGAGAGACGCGGGGGTTCATTTCAATTACTACCACATCACCATTGACGGGATTTACGGCAAACTGGATATTAGAACCGCCGGTTTCTACACCAATTTCCCGGATAATTTTAATTGCCATATCCCGCAACCGTTGATATTCTTTATCGGTGAGGGTTTGGGCGGGGGCAACAGTGATAGAATCCCCTGTATGAATCCCCATCGGGTCGAGATTTTCGATAGAACAGATAATGACGACGTTATCTGCTAAATCTCGCATTACTTCTAATTCATACTCTTTCCAACCCAATAAAGATTGGTCAATGAGAATTTGGGAAACGGGACTAGCATCAATACCCACCTGTGCCATTTCTTCAAACTCTTCCTGGTTATAGGCTATACCGCCACCAGTTCCCCCCATTGTAAAGGCTGGACGGATAATTAAGGGATATGTACCAATTTGCAGAGCGATCGCTTTTGCTTCGTCTAAAGTTGAGGCTGTACCACTGGGACACACTGCTACCCCAATTTTTTCCATGGCTTCATTAAACAGTTTTCTGTCTTCGGCTTTTTCAATGGCGGGTAATTTTGCACCAATTAACTCAACGTTGTATTTATCCAAAACCCCATTTTTCGCCAAAGCAACCGCAATATTGAGGGCGGTTTGTCCTCCCATCGTTGGTAATAAAGCATCTGGACGTTCTTTAGCAATTACTTTTTCTACTATTTCCGGTGTCAACGGTTCTATATATGTGCGGTCGGCTGTTTCCGGGTCGGTCATAATAGTAGCTGGGTTGGAGTTTACCAACACCACTTCATAGCCTTCTTCTCGCAAAGCTTTACAGGCTTGAGTTCCAGAATAGTCAAATTCACAGGCTTGGCCAATGACAATGGGACCTGAACCTAACAAGAGAATTTTTTTGATGTCTTGACGACGGGGCATAGTTTTTACCTTAGATGACAAAAATACAAATCTTGATCATTTTAAGGGTCTTTACCCCTTATCATGCTATTCTTTCGTAAGTTTTCCGGGTTTTGATCAGTTGCAGTAAAAAAAGAAGAGGACTTACGCACAAAACCTATCCAACTCTTATTCCCCTGTGTTATGAAGCGGTTGGTTTTAAAAATTTCGTTCATCAATCAAATAGGATTGCTATATAAAAAAATTTGTCTATCCAGATATAAAGTTCACACTTCTTAACTTATCCCCATCCTTGCTAGAAATCACCCTAACCTGATAATGGAAATAGATGCAATCATCTGTACATTGATTAAGGTAGGTTAGGATTCATGGCTTATTCGTGGTTTAAAGCATTTCACATTATTGGGTTTGTGGTTTGGTTTGCGGGTTTATTTTACCTTGTACGTCTGTTTATCTACCATGTTGAAGCTAACCAAGAACCAGAACCAGCAAAAACGATACTGAAAAACCAGTATCAAATCATGGAAAAGCGTCTTTACGATATTATTACCACTCCAGGTATGTGTGTAACAGTAGCAATGGCTATTGGTATCTTATCTACTAACACAGACCTTTTGCAAGAACCATGGTTACATTTTAAATTAGGATTTGTAGGGATTTTAATTGGCTATCATTATTACTGCGGTAGATTAATGAAGCAGTTAGCAGCAGATGAATGTAAGTGGAGTGGGCAAAGTCTACGCGCTTTAAATGAAGCTCCCACACTGCTATTAGTTGTAATTGTCATGTTGGCTATCTTCAAAAATAATTTACCCACTGACCTCACTGCTTGGTTAATTTTTGGGTTAGTCGTTTTTATGGCTGTGAGTATTCAACTTTACGCCAAAATCCGCAGACGTAATAAGGAAAAGCTGACAGCAGCATCAAACCAAGTTCCCCAAGCACAAAATTAAGACTAGGAAATGGGGACAGGTAACTGAGTAAAAATTTTTGATTTTTTAATTGCTCTGACAATCCCGTAACCATAGTTTAACACCTTGAGCGATCGCTCCATCACTACTATCTCTCGGTGGTGCAATCGGTGGTTTAACTGGATATTCACCGGTTTGGGAAAACATCATGACGAAATTCCACCCGATGTTTGTTTTCGTTAAAAATAGCCTGTGGAATTCTTGTAATTCTACAGCTTTTTTATTGGTGTATTTCCGTTCTAAGGTAGTAAAGAAAACTTGTTTTACTCCTTCTACTTTATTATTATCTCCATTATCAATACCAGGATTTAATAGTAAAGATGCAAACTCTGGTTTACCCGCAGCCAGAATGTAGGAAAAAGTCTCATAATTTCGACTCAGACGGCGGTAACGCTGAATCACTCGGTTAGTATAGCTAGATAAATCTAACATTAGCTGAAGTATTAAAGTTTCTAAACTTTGCTCAGAACAGGAATTACTAATCTCTACATTTACAGATTTGGGAGTAATATTTTTAGCAAGCACAGGGGAGTGAAAATAACTACAGGTTATCAACAACGAAAGCCCTAAAGCTGTGGAGAAATATACCTTTTTTTCAATACCTAAACCCCTGCTGATCTTGTTGTTCATCACACTGTATTTAACTCCTCTACAATCCGATTCCATGCTAACTCAGGTTCAGCAGCCGCAGTAATGGGACGACCGATGACGAGATAATCTGCACCGGCGGTGATAGCTTGGGAGGGAGTGAGCGATCGCTTTTGATCTCCCTTTTGTGCCCATGTTGGCCGCACCCCTGGACAAACCAGTAAAAAGTCTTTTTCACAACTTGCTCTTAATTGTTGCACCTCTTGGGGAGAACAAACAGCCCCATTTAAACCTGAATTTTGCGCTAAAAGTGCCATTTCTAAAGCAAATTCTGGCAATTCTAAAGGTATTTTCAAATCAAACGCTAATTGTCGTGCTGAAATACTGGTTAACAATGTAATAGCAATTAATTTCGGTGGTTTTGTCCCGGCTTTTTCTGCCCCAATTTGCACCGCTTCCGCCGCCGCCTTGAGAGCATCCTTACCACAAGTTGCGTGAATTGTTAATAAATCCACCCCATAACCAGCAGCAGCGCGACAAGCACCAGCGACGGTGTTGGGGATATCATGAAATTTCAAATCGAGAAAAATCCGTTTTTCTTGAGATTTGAGGATGTCGAGAATTTTCGGACCAGTGCTAGTAAACAACTCCAAACCAACTTTCCAGATATATCGTGACTGGGAAACAGATCGGAAGAGCACACG
>OGVQ01000151.1_pt1 | contig 12269 bp, 13 predicted proteins | sample 1575801 | NCBI WGS metagenome assembly OGVQ01 (sample SAMN07581550, study PRJEB24739) | freshwater metagenome | place: Singapore | collected 2015-04 | reverse complement strand
GTTTCCCAGTCACGATAGCCGTTTCGCGGGGGCAGGGGATTTAGGGGGCTAAATAATCACAAAACGAAGACAGATAGGACTTGTGTGTACACCGTAGCCTTAATAAGGGGTGATGAAAATTAGGGTTTACCACTTTTCAAACATCCTCTTAGACAAGCTCAGTAAAAGTTGCTCAGTAATCAGAGGTAGGAGGCAAGAGGCAAGATATTTACCAATTACCAATTACCCATTACCACCTAAATGAGAGATTTTGCTCTTTCAGATTCTTTGCCTAATCCTACCAATTGGGCGCTGAATTCCCACATCATTTTGCCTTTTTCATCATCCCGTGCTTGGGGAGAAACCTTTTGTACAAAAGATTCCCGTCCTTCTTTTTGGCGATTTCCCCAACTCCAGTAAATACCAGATTGTTTGTATTCAGGATCAGCTACTACCATAGCCACGCGTTCTCCTGATAATTCTTCAGTGACAAATCCCCCAGTAATATACTTTTGGAAAATGGGGAAAAGTTTCTGAAATAAAGGATAGTGATTGCGGAATAAAGCTGTTGTGGCCACACAACCAGGATAAAGAGAACTAAAGGTAATTCCAGTAGATTCATGATAACGGTTATGTAGTTCTCTCATGGTGAGAACATTGCAGACTTTACTATCTTTGTAAGCCTTAACAGGTTCAAATTGCTTACCATTAATCATGCAAATGGGATTTTGGAAACCTGCGGCAAAACCTTCAAATTTACCTAAATCTGGACGTGGGGGAATCTTACCACCTAATTCATCTGGGTTGTGAGTTACAGTTCCTAAAATTACCAATCGTTTATCAGCAGCAGGGGACTTTTGCAAATCTGGCAGCATCAAGTTACACAGTAGAAAATGTCCTAAGTGATTGGTAGTGACAGTTAATTCATATCCTTCGGGAGAAAATAGAGGCTCTTTAATTAAAGGCATATAAATGGCAGCATTGCAAACCAAGGCTTCTAAGGATCTGCCAGTAGCTCTGAAGTTATTCACAAACTGTCTTACACTTTCTAAAGAGCCTAAGTCAATGTGCATCAGTGTATAACTATTGGCGGGTATTCCCACACTCTGAGCGGCTTTTTCAGCTTTAACCAAATCTCGACAAGCCATAATAATGTGCCATTGTCCTCTATTAGCTAAAGCTTTTGCTGCTTGCAAGCCAACTCCCGAAGAAGCACCTGTGATAATTACTGTTGACTTACGATTTTGTTCCATGGGTTTAGACTCCTTTGACTATAGGTTGATTAAAAAACAGTTTATATGATCTGTAATAATCTCATACTTTGGAAATTTCTATAGTAATACTCGATGAGTAGTTAACACAATGTAATTAATCATAGATAACAGTGATAAATGAACACATTTTTAAACCCTAAATTTAGAGATTTAGCATTGCTAAATCCCTAATTATATGTTACTCGTATAATATTATTATACAAATTTAGCTAATAACTCCTCACGAGATAATTGCAGAAGTAAAGGAGTAAATTCTTCTCTGGGCATGGCAATTAGGGGATTGATAATTCTTGTTAATTCTGCATCAATTTGACCGAAACGCACTTGCAAAATACTTTCAATCATAGCGCGTCTTTCTCTTTCTATACCTGCCTGAAGTCCTTCCTGTCGTCCTTCCTGAAGTCCTACATGAATTCCTTCCTGAAGTCCTTCTTGTCGTCCTTCTTGTCGTCCTTCTTGTCGTCCTTGTTTTTTTAGTTCTTCTAATTGTTGTTGATACATTTCCGATAATTTCATAATCAACTCCTGATCATCTTTATCAATATCTTGTTCTTGACGCTGACGAACCGATAACACAGCAATTAGGTTATGTACTAATTGTATGATATCCGCCAGAAAGGGGCTATTATTTGCCAGTATTTCTAATTCTTCCACCGCTTGTCTTTGTACTTTTCCTCTACCTAATATCCGCAAAAACAGTGTTTCGGGTGTAATAGGAAGCTGATGAATGGCAATAATGACGGTTTTGAATCCTTCCCCAAAAAAATAAATACCCTTGCCCCAGTTGTCTTTATCCCCAGTAGCATTAAAACTTGCTAGGAGTTCCACTGATGCTGTAGGCGTAAAAATCCACAGTCGAGGTAATTCTGTTTCATTGATCCGGCTACTATTGCGGTTAGATTGACGTTCTATGTCTGCATGGATGTCAAATAATTTACCCATGCAACTGCGAATTTCACTTTTGCTAACGGCATTACGAAATGGTTCAAATATAGCATAATTTGTCGCCATTTGCCCCAGTAATCCTAATATTTCTAGGCTTTGTGTGGGTTGAGGTGAGGGAATAAATAAAACGTCAATTTGTCTGACTTCTGCGGTGATATCTTTACTGGTTTCTACTTGTCCGTAAGGTGTTAATAGTTCAGTTAGATATTGTTTGGCGAATTGGTCGTGTATAAAACGAGTCATTTCATTTGCTTTTGTCTAATGCAGAAATATTGGGTTTAATATTGTTGGGATAGTGACGATTTTGATGTGGTGCTTTGCTATCTTTGAAACCATAAAAACAGCCATACTATACGGGTTTAGCAATGCTAAACCCCTACAATAAACAACTTAAAAACTAGACAATTTTGGGTTTTTGTAAATGCCAATTAGTTGATTGTTCATAGGCATAAGCCACTTGAAAAAGTTGTTCTTCTCCGAGAACTTTACCTATGATTTGTAATCCAATGGGTAGCCCTTTACTATCTACACCACAAGGTAAACTGATCCCTGGTAAACCAGCTAAATTAACAGGAATAGTCATTAAATCATTTAAGTACATACTTAAAGGATCGGTAGTTTTTTCCCCGGCTTTAAATGCTGTACTGGGTGCAGTGGGACAAACTAAAACATCTAGGGTTTCAAAGGCTTTTTCAAAGTCTTGTTTAATTAAGGTGCGGACTTTTTGCGCTTTCAAATAGTAGGCATCATAATAACCAGCGGAAAGGGCATAAGTACCAATCATAATCCGGCGTTTAACTTCCGCCCCAAAACCTTGAGAGCGAGTCCGAGTATACATTGATAACAGATTATCTGCATCAGGGGAACGTAAACCGTATTTAACACCGTCGTAACGCGCTAAGTTAGCGGATGCTTCCGAAGGTGCAATAATATAGTAAGTTGGTAGGCCATAGCGGAAACTGGGACAGGAAATAGAGTGAATTTCTGCACCTAGTTCTTGAAGTACATCAATAGCTTTGGTGACAGCAGCTTCTACTTCAGGATCTAAACCTTCACCAAAGGTTTCTGTAATCACACCTATTCTTAATTTTTTTCTAACTTTGAGATCTGGTTTTAAACTAGCTGCATAGTCGGGAATTTGGACTTTGAGACTGGTAGAGTCTTGTGGATCATAGCCAGCGATCGCACTCAACAATATCGCCGTATCTTCTACACTGCGTCCAAATGGTCCAATTTGGTCAAGAGACGAAGCATAAGCCACTAAACCATAACGGGAAACTAAACCATAGGTCGGTTTCATGCCCACAACACCGCAGAAAGAAGCAGGTTGACGAATTGAACCCCCTGTATCCGAACCCAGGGAAACCACACATTCATCTGCTGCTACTGCTGCTGCTGAACCACCGGAAGAACCACCAGGAACACGGGATAAATCCCAAGGATTAGCGGTAACTTGGTAAGCGGAGTTTTCTGTAGAACTCCCCATCGCAAACTCATCTAAGTTAGTTTTACCCACCATAACCGCCCCAGCATCAGCTAGTTTTTGGGTGACGGTTGACTCGTAAGGAGGTACGAAATTTTCCAAAATCCGGGAAGCGCAGGTAGTGACAATCCCCTTAGTACACAAATTATCTTTAATACCGATGGGAATCCCCGCCAAGAGTCCAATTTCTTCTCCCGCAGCAACTTTTGCATCCACAGCTTGAGCTTGTTTTAAGGCTTGTTCTGTCGTGACAGTGAGGAAACTATGCAGTTTTGGTTCTAATTCTTGAATCCGATTTAATGCTTCTTGGGTAATTTCAACGGCAGAACGTTCTTTACTGATTATCTGTTCGTGCAACTCGCGGATGGATGCCATAATTGTTCTCTTTAAGGAATCAAGTCATTGATTTTAGCATTTACAGGACTGGGTTTATTTCACGGAGAGTCGCAGAGGCATAAAGAGAGTTTTGAGCATTTAGTATAGAATATTATATTTAGGAGTGCGTGATACTGTATTCACAGATTTATTTGAAGAACCATTTGGTAAACTTTTAAGGGAAAGCGAAAATCTGAATTTACTTGTTTTCAATTCTGATGCTGAGAGGATTACCCAATGGATACCTTAGATAATTACCATCGTGTTATTAAATAAGTGTTAATACCTTATACACCAATTCCTTATTCCTATGGGGTGATTGAATGTAAAACAGTTTTTGATAGTGAAAATGATGAATATCTTCCTTTAGTTCTGGCTTTATAGTCAGATTATTAGTAAACTATCAAGTTACTTAATCAACTAAAAATCATGAATATTAATGCCTCTATTATTGATCAACGGTTGCAATCAGTAACCAATGCCATTCGACAACGGGCTGCGGAAGAATTAAATATTAATGATGCTGGCAAACTTAAATCTTTGGCATTTGTATATTTTTGTGTGCAAACAATTCTGGATTTAGAAGATGCTCATACCTTTGATTGTTTGACAGAAGGAGGTGGAGATTTTGGTGTGGATGCCATGCACATTTCTGAAGAATATGATGGTGAATTTACAGTTAGTTTATTTCAGGTAAAGTATGTAAATAATCTAGAAGGTAAGACTAATTTTCCTGAAAATGGCATCACGGCTCTCATTAATGCGATTCGATTTTTGTTTGATCCCACTACAAAATTAGAGCATATTAATCAACGCTTACTTGCCAAAGTAGAAGAAGCCCGGAGTTTAATTCGGGATGGATATATTCCCCAAGTGCGGGCATTAGCTTGTAATAATGGCATAAAATGGAATGACTCTTCTCAAGAAGCAATTGATCGATCTGGATTCGGTGATCAGGTGACATGGGAACACATCAATCATGAACATCTCATCAAAATTCTGCAAACTTCCAAACCAGTTAAAGATACTTTACAACTAAGTGGCAAAGCTGTAGTTGAAGATATGAATTTCAGTCGGGTACTGGTGGGCAGAATTTCCATTACTGAAATTGCGGCTCTGATTGAACGACACGGAGAACGCTTATTGGAACGCAATATCCGCCGTTATTTAGGGCTACAAGGCAACCGCGTCAATGAAGGTATTCGGGACACCTTAAACAGCGATGAAAAAAACAATTTCTATTTTTATAATAATGGCATCACTTTAACTTGCGACGGTTTTTCCTATAACGCGCTGCAAAATGGTGATTATCAGGTACGAGTTGAGAACCTGCAAATTATTAATGGTGGTCAAACTTGTATGACCATTTTTAAAACTCTTCAGCAGCCAAATTTATTCCCGCAAAATACCCCAGCTTATGTTTTAGTTCGTCTCTATCAACTACCTACTGATAATGATGATTTAGTCCAAAAAATTACTTATGCTACCAATAGTCAAAACCCTGTGGATCTGTGTGACCTTCGAGCTAATGATGAGCGACAGCGGCGGCTGGAAATGGATATCCAACAGTTGGGATTTAACTATCGCCGCAAACGCTCTGATACAGGCACTATATCCACAGATATTACTTCAGGTGTAGCGGCTGAGGCGATATTGGCGGTTTGGCGACAAAAGCCTCATCAAGCTAGGTTTTTTACTCGTGAACATTTTGGTAAACTGTACAATGTGATTTTTACTGAGCATCTTAATGGCGCACAAGTCATAATCGCTGTACAGTTGTATAGAATTGCCGAAACCCTACGTAAACGCCCGCATCCAAATCATCCTGCTTGTGTCCGTTATGCTTCGTGCTTTATTGCTATGCAAATGGGGAAAAGACTTCTCAAAAAAATGAATCTACAAATGAAGGAAATTAACCACCGTAATTTTAAGGATGCAAATCAGTTGATTAGTCAAAATGGGGAGAATTATTTTAATGATTCAGTGCGAGATGTTCAACAAGCACTTCAAGCACTTTACGGAAGCCAGGAAATTTCCTTACAACAACTTTCTGCTACTTTCCGACGCGGTGATTTGATAGAGAAACTTCAACAGATAGAAATTCATTAAATCTATTCCTATGAATGAAAAACTCCAGCCCGAAAAAGACCAGCTACCAGCAAGCAGTAATATAAAGATAAGTCAAGAAACAGAAACGGAAAAAGTTTTATGTCCCCATTGTCAACGCACTGCTACAAATGGTATTAAATGTAAAGGTATTTGTGTTGCTGATAGTGATTATTAGGATGTAAATAAACGTATTTTACAAAACTAAGTAATATGGTTAAAATAATTTCGCGTACTTATGTCGGTCAAGCTAATGTTTATGATATTGGTGTGGAAAATGACCATAATTTTGTTATTAAAAATGGTTTTATTGCCTCTAATTGTTTTAATAAATCCCACTCTACGGCTTACGGTTATGTAACTTATCAAACAGCATATTTAAAGGCAAATTACCCATTAGAATATATGGCGGCACTGTTAACCGCTAATAGTGGGGATAGTGACAAAGTGCGAAAGTATCTTGATAACTGCGCTAGTATGGGTATTGTGATTGATCCGCCCGATGTGAATCGCTCTGGTTTAGATTTTACCCCAGTGGATAACAAAATTTTATTTGGTTTTTCGGCAGTGCGAAATGTGGGACAAAACGCCATTGCTAGTATTTTAGAAGCTAGGGAGGAATCAGGGGAATTAGTACCATTTAAATCTCTAGCAGATTTTTGCGATCGCCTTGATCTACGCACCGTTAACCGCCGCACCTTAGAATCACTAATTAACTGTGGATCATTTGATAAAATTGAACCTAACCGCAACCAATTAATTCATGATTTAGAATTAGTTTATGAATGGGCCCAGTCCCGTGCTAAAGATAAAGCTAGTGGTCAAGGCAACATTTTTGATTTATTAGGAGGTGGGTTAGCAGCTAATAATCATCAACCTCAAAAAAATGCCTTTGAATCTGCACCTAAAGCACCTCCTGTGAATGATTTTCCTCCCCAAGAAAAATTAAGGATGGAAAAAGAACTATTAGGATTTTATCTCTCAGATCATCCCTTAAAATCCATCAAACAATCATCATCAGTTCTTGCACCAATTAACCTCTCACAACTAGGTGAACAAAAGGACGATTCTACACTTTGTGCAGTGGTAATGTTGAATAATGTCAAAAAAGTAGTCACTAAAAAAGGTGACTCGATGGCAATTTTGCAAATTGAAGATCTATCTGCGGCCACAGAAGCAGTCGTTTTTCCTAAAACCTATGAACGCATTAGTTCTCTATTAGAAATTGATGCCAGATTAATTATTTGGGGTAAAGTAGATCGTCGTGATGATCAAACTCAATTTATTTTAGAAGATGCAGAAACTGTGGAAACAGTGAAAATGATCTTAGTAGAACTCAGTCCACAACAAGCAGGAACAATTGAAGAACAACATCGTTTGAATACAATTCTTAAAGCACAAGCTGGAGATAAAGATAAATCCAAAATACCAGTAATTGGAGTTGTGCAAGGTGGAAATCATCGGGAAATTGTCCGCTTTGGGAGACAGTTTTGGGTACAAGATTCAGGAACAGCAGTACAAGCATTACAAAATGCTAAATTCCGCGCTGATATTAAACAATTAACTAGCGGTTAAACAATGAATTAGTAAGAATTTAGGGTATGGCTAATTGATGAAAACTTATCCCCTAAATTATCCACCCGTTTGAGCGATATTTTTCCAGACTCCCTCATGTTCGGGATGTAGGGATGAAAACAACAATAGACCCGATAGTTTGGAATTGTGCAAAAGATAATGATTTAATGATCAAATTCATAGATTTATTTTGTGGTACAGGGGGATTTAGAATAGGCGTTGAAATGATTTGTCATCAGTATAATATTTACTCTCAATGTGTTTTTTCTAGTGATATTGATATAGACTCCCAAAAAATATATACAGCAAATTTTGGAGAAACTCCAGCAGGAGACATTACTAAAATTAATGAAAAAGCAAGACGATGTGGACATAGTGCTATAATTTAGCTTATATTGTGCTACAAGTTTTTTCAGAAAATCGCTAAAATAGAAATGCACTTGCTACTTATGAATTACAGAGATTATATTACAATCGAACCCAATAAACGCGGTGGTAAGCCTTGTGTACGTGGCTTGCGAATCACAGTTTATGAGGTGCTTGAATACCTAGCTTCCGAGATGACTGAAGCAGAAATTCTTGATGATTTTCCCGACCTAACGCGAGAAGATTTAAAAGCTTGTATTGCGTATGCGGCTGACCGTGAACGTCGGCTAATGATTTCGACTTTATCAGCATGAAATTACTATTTGATGAAAACTTATCCCCTAAATTATCCATCCGTTTGAGCGATATTTTTCCAGACTCCCTTCATGTTCGGGATGTAGGGATGAAAGCAACAATAGACCCGATAGTTTGGAATTATGCAAAAGATAATGATTTGATGATTGTCTCGAAAAATAAATCAACTTCAGTGGTTTTGATCTGCAGAGGGCATTGACGCCCAGGTAATCCAGCTACTACACTGTAGATTTTGCCGTCGCGGGGAGCACTAATGGTGAAGAGTGTGTTACTTCCATAAGGTCGACCAATTGCACCTTGCAAATCAAACCAACCTTCAGTAAATGAGCCATTAATTCCGTTTTTCTGCCGACCTTGTGCGAGTACTTGTTTATACATTTCTGGAAAATCGCTTAAATTTTCAGGCAACATCGCACTTAGGTCTGTAAAATTGCTCTGAAAGGTAAATATGCTTTGAAAGCAGATACAGGCAAATATTTAGCAAGATGCAATAGCTGTTCTCCTGGTGCGGCTTATTCTGATACTGTAGCTATTTATGTTAACAGTCCTGTAGGTGCTAGTTATGCTCAATGGGATATGATTCCTGTTCTGTAGGTGCTTTTGTATAATTCTTGCGGGCAAGATGCCCGAACTACAAGAAAACCCTTATTCTTTCCTAGTAGGGGCAAGCTGTTGTGCCTTTAACTTGAATAATTAATACAAGCAAGATGCTTGTGCTACTGTAACTTCAGGTTGTTTAATTATACGGTTTAGCTGCACATCAGCTTAATTCATGAATCGCCCCTACTTTTGTTCTGTTTTGCGTAAGTCCTGATCATATACAAACAGAGGTTTTAGCATTTGTTGAATAGAAATAGAAGGCTACATTTCAGCATCAACATTTTTATAAAGCCTTGCGTTGAGTTTGATAAATGTGAATTTGATCTACAAAACCCTTAATTCCTGAAATATTATAACCATAAAGACGAAAACCTTTACCGATGGAATTAGTTAAAACCTCCGCTCCTTTACCTTGATAATAAACCGGAACTGGACGGTTAGCATGATTACCCCACCCATATTTAATATTAGGATCAGCACCCCAAAAATGACCGGCTTTGATGGGATCAGATTCGGCAGTTAAAGCTACTGCACCTTTCTCTTTAAGTAATTGGGAAAAGTTAGGATTTAACGTGAGATAATGATCATGATCAGCAGTGACAATGAGGAGATTATTTTCCCAACCCCCATTATTTTTAATCCAGTCAATTGTGGTTTTTACAGCTTGATCAAAATCTAAAACTGTACCAATCATATTATCTATATTATCATCATGGGCAGCCCAATCAATATCACCACCTTCTACCATTAACCAAAAGCCGTCCTTATCTTTAGATAAAACTGTTAACGCTGCTTTGGTTAAATCTGCAAGTGTGGGATTTTCATTAATTTCCCTCGCAATAAAAGATTGATCCGTTTCTCCTGGAAGCAAAGGACGAACTGTATCCGGTTTTTGTCCTTGAGAACTAAATAAGGAAAAAATACTTAAACCTGTATTACTGTAGTCTCCATTGGCCGTACTTACAGGCAGATTTCCCTCTTGTCCCCTTGCTCCATATAATCCTAACAAGCGATCGCCCTGATTTGGATCTAATTTAGCCGCAGTAGTCGCTAACTTGGCCGCAGCATCTTTTCCCCTTTCTAAAAATGTGTATTTATAGCGGTTTTGATTGGGGTTTTTGCTCAACTCTGCATAAGTCGTTTTCGTGATATATTCAAATTTAGTCGGCGGTTCTACACCTATGGGTAAAGATTCACTACTCGCACCCGTGAGCGGATGACCACCACCTAAAATTACCGTTGGTTGATATATGCGAAGTTCCTGCTGTAAAATATTATCTAAACTGGGATAATCCGCATCATATTTATTCCGACGATTTACATTTGCTGCTGCTGCTCCTGGTGTAGCATGATCCACAGGTACAGAAGTGACAATTCCTGTAGATTTTCCCCGATCTGCGGCACTTTTGAGAATAGTTTCTAAAGGTTTTTCCCAAATATCCACGGAAATAGCATTATTATAGCTTTTTACTCCCGTGTACAAAGTAGTCGCCGTATTAGCTGAATCAGGATAACTATATTTAATATATTCAGGATCATTCCCCGGTGTCCAGGGATTTATCCCCCCGCGTTGGGGATCATAACCTACTAAATTACCCACTGCATGGGGTTTGAGATTTTTTCCCCCTCCCGTGGGTTCATTTCCCGGATTAAATTGCGGGTCAAATTTAAACCCTGGTAACATTGGACTAGCACCTGTGATCGGATTAGAGCCAGTCAATGCAGAGTTAACCGTATTGAAAACCCCATTACCAGGAGCAACGGTAGTACCATAGGTAGTAGCAAGGGCATAATTATCTAGGGTTTGAAAACTCAGTCCTTCCCCTTTACCAGAACTGTAATTATACCCTTTAACTATAGCCCCAGCGCGAGCCATTTCCCACCCCATACCGTCCCCAATCATAATAATGACGTTTTTGGTACTATTGGCAGATATAGCCGGACTAGAGCGGGGAATAATAGCGATAAATATACCCACTACGATGATCAACAGTGCAGCTAATAAACGGCGGTTGTGTCCAAATTGTGAACTAAATTTAGTTGCCATCGGTAAAATGCCTGTGAGGAAATTGCTCTATGATGAGAGAATATTACAAAATGATCACAAAACTTTAAATTTACTCATCATGGCGAAAATTCAGTTTGCTAGAGGTATTGAAGAAACAGTAGTTCCAAATGTTCGATTGACAAGAGCGAAAAAAGGTGAAAGCGGTACAGCAACATTTATATTCGCTAATCCTGATATCTTGGCACAAGATGGCAAAGATGAAGTTACCGGACTATATTTGATTGACGAAGAAGGGGAAATAGTGATTCGTGAAGTTCAGGGTAAATTTGTCAACGGTAAACCAGAATCTTTAGAAGCAGTTTATGTCATGAAGTCTAATGCAGAATGGGAGCGGTTTATGCGGTTCATGAATCGTTACGCTGAACAAAATGGTCTAGGTTTGAGCAAATCTTAATTTGATTCAAGTTACCCTCTTAATAAGTTACGGTGTACACACAAATCCTATATGTCTTCGTTTTGTGCTGATTTAGCCACCTAAATCCCCCAAGTTTGGGGGACTTTGAAATTCTGGCGTTGCTGATTGCTGATAAAAGTATGATTTTATTTCACGCAGAGGCGCAGAGTCTCAGAGAGTAAGAGTTTCATTTTTTTGATCTTTCAATTTCATACCTCAATTCAGCAACGCCTCAAATTCAAATATTATCTATCCAAATGCAACCACACCCAAATACACAGGAAATTTCTGTAGTTTGTGCAGTAATTACCGTTAGTGATACCCGTTCCCCTGAGACAGATAAAAGTGGTCAATTAATTAAAGAACTACTTTTAGCCAATAATCACACGGTTAAATTTTATCAAATTATCAAGGATGAACCAGGGGAAATTGAAGCCCAAATGGGGGTTTTGGGTGGAGATGCTCAAATAAATGCTGTGATTTTTAATGGAGGAACGGGAATTGCTCCCAGGGATACTACCTATGATGCTTTAGAAAAGCTATTAGAAAAGACTTTACCGGGATTTGGGGAATTATTTCGGTTTTTAAGTTATCAAGAAATTGGTTCTCGCGCTATGGCTTCTCGTGCTGTCGCTGGTGTTTATCAAAGCAAAATCATTTTTTCTCTATAATTTCTTGTTTCTAGTAAGTATTCAGCTATAGCACTTGTTCATGCCCAGATCCCCGACTTCTTTTATTGATTGTGTCCATAAATGATAAATTGCTCATAGAAGTCGGGGATCTTTTTAC
>OGVQ01000150.1_pt1 | contig 12395 bp, 11 predicted proteins | sample 1575801 | NCBI WGS metagenome assembly OGVQ01 (sample SAMN07581550, study PRJEB24739) | freshwater metagenome | place: Singapore | collected 2015-04 | reverse complement strand
CAGCAACGCGATTAACGTCAATGCAGGATAAATCCTGCAACTAGCATTCATCCCTTGTCTAAAGCACAGATGTGACTTCCTGAGTCAGTCACATCTTCAAGGGTTTTCGGCATTTTTCTTATAAGAAGCAATAGATAATTTACAGAACTTAAACATTTTATGGTGACAAAATCACAAAAAATAAATGTGTCAACCTAACCATTAAAAAACTAGAGATGTTCTATGTAACGTCTCTACAAAAATTCTACACAGTTAAATCTTGTGGTGCGGGTATCTTACCCGCTAAAATTAAGCAAATTCAATTTAGTATAAATGTCCCTTGCACCTTGGCGAAGTATTATTAGTCACGCCCTACACCGTAACCGTAGTCTGGTTTATTCCCGCTATGTACAACTAGCAACCGTGGGAGAAAATGGTTTACCTGCTAACCGCACAATTGTTTTTAGGGGTTTTCTAGAAAATACCAACCAGCTAAAATTTGTTACCGATATTCGCAGTGAAAAAGCTGAACAAATATCAAAACAACCAGCAGCAGAAATTTGTTGGTATTTCCCTAAGACTAGAGAACAATTCCGTATTGCCGGAGAATTAACTTTAGTTACTGCTAATTCTCATCCACATTTACAACCAGCGAGAATTAAAATGTGGCAAGAATTAAGTGATGCAGCAAGATTACAATTTGCCTGGCCTCATCCTGGACAACCCAGACATACAACACCAGAAGCTTTTACACCACTAGCACCAGATACTATTCAACCATTAACAACGTTTTGTTTATTATTACTAGAACCAGTCAAATTAGATCATTTAGAATTGCGAGGTGAACCACAAAATAGAAGGGCTTACTACCGCAATGAAAACCAAGAATGGTTAACTCAAGCAATAAACCCTTAGAAGGTGTTTAAAAATCTTTACCCCTTCCCTAATCCTCTTTAGCCCCCTAAATCCCCCAAGTTTGGGGCATTTAGGGGGTTAAATGTTTACCTTGCCTATATTCCCGCACCATCAAAAAATTCCTGAATCTGTTTATCTCGAAGATTACAGAAATTATGTTCTTTAGATAATTCATTTTCTTCAATGAATTTCCCAACTAAAACCGGATTTTTTACCGGACTTTGTAGGGATTGAATTTGTTCTTCTAAGGCTTCAATGCGGTCAACTAAAGTGCGAATTACTTGGGCTTCTGAGTCTGGTAAATTGCTATGTTCCAGAGGTGCAACCCGGACTCCAGAACGGTAAATAATGCGACCAGGGACACCCACAACCGTACAACTAGATGGTACATCCCTCAACACCACTGAACCCGCACCAATGCGGACATTATCACCAATTTCAATATTTCCTAAAACTTTTGCACCCGCACCAACAACGACATTTTCGCCTAATGTGGGGTGACGTTTACCGCTTTCTTTACCTGTTCCTCCCAGGGTAACACCTTGATAAATCAGCGCGTAATTACCAATAATGGCTGTTTCCCCAATTACTACTCCCATTCCGTGGTCAATAAATACACCTTTACCAATGACAGCGCCTGGGTGAATTTCCACACCGGTTAAAAATCGAGCAATATGAGAAATCAAACGGGGGAAAAAGGGCATACCAAGACGACGTAACCCGTGGGCAAAGCGGTGGAAAACTAGCGCTTGCAAACCTGGATAGCAAAACAGAACCTCCAACCAATTGCGGGCTGCGGGGTCACGTTCAAAGATGATGCGAAAATCTGCACGGAGTCTAGAGAACATTGAAATAGTACCCTTGATAGCACAACAAGCTACTCTCCCATTTTAACTTGACTTGGTAATTAGGGATCAAAACTATTCCTTTCAAGTGTTACCTATTGGTGTACTGTTAATGTATAGTTGCGTTTTACATCTGGTTCAAATATACCTACCCAAATTTGGTATGTTCCTTTTTTCCATTTTTTATAGGTGATACTGGCATCTTTGCTTGTACCTGTATCATCACCACAACGAACTATTTCATTGTCAGGATCTTTGATCAGTAAAGTGGTATCGCTACCATCACTGTTAACTAAGATGGTCAGGTGGTCGAAGTCTTTCTCTAAAACAAGAATATGATCAGGATTAGGATTAGCAAAACCTATACAGGCTTTTTTTTCCCAGTCACGATTGCTAATAGCGGATAAGGAATAAGTTCCACCTGTATAACCCGATACTGTTCCTTCCACTGTGGCAAAACCTGGTGATAAGGCCAGTGTGCCAAAATTTGCCATTTCTGCTGATGCAGATGTACCGATCATCGGGAGCATTAAAGTTAAAAACCATGCCAATTGAGACTGAAGCCGGAAATGATGATATTGCATATTAGCCCCCCATAGGCGATAAAAGTAATCATATATACTAATTGTAAGAAATAAATCTTCAGTTAGTGGTATCTATGCCACAAAAATATGTGACACAAATAACAGTTTTTTATTTGTATTATGATATGGCAGGGGGCAGGAGGTAAAACAAAGAATTAATGCAGTTGGAAGAATACTCCTCCTTTGAGTGTTCCTGTTTCCCTGCTATAACTGCTAACTGTAAAAGATCGCAAATTATCAAAAAGTGGCTTACCTAACACTTCCACAAATTTAAGTACAGGTAATTGATGTTTAAGAGTGTCTTGACTATTTTCCCAGTCTAGATAAATATACCCTTGGTTGGGTTGGGGAATGGCAGCAACAGCATTTTTAAATTGAGTATTTTCTAGTAGAGATTTTTGCTTTTGACTCAAAACTGCTGTGAGTGTCTTTAAGTCAGAACTGAAAATTTCATAGTTATCTAAGGTTGTATGCACTGCTTTAACAGTGGTATCAACATTAATAGATTGATTATTTTCAGTTGTCGCTGTAATTTGTGTCCAAGCAGATACTTTCTGTCCATCTAGAGTTAGGGAACTAATATTTAAATCATGGCTGCTAGCAATCTGATCTAAATGTGCTATACCTGCTGCCAAATCTGGCGTTTTTTCAACTACAAATAACCAATGGGGAGATAGATATGCATCAGGTAATAAAGCTAAAGCATATTCCCCAGTTACCCAACTGAAAATATCTTGATTAAAATTTAAACTCCAGCTTTTTTGAATATCTACCAAAGGTTGCACTAAGCGAGAAATAGCATCTTGACTCGAACCATAAATAGTTGCTGTTGCTTGTGTCCAGAGTTTCGCTAAATCGCTATGATCTAAATTATTCAAATTGCCACCAGCGATCGCCAAAGCTGTTGATTCTGGAATATACTTTAATGCAGTTACCGGTTTTGATAATGGCACAGATACCGGCATAACTTCCCCAGGTGTTAAAAATGTACTTTCTGCCAGCAACCCTTGAGAATTTAAAATTAAAGAGATAATTTGACTATTATAGGTTGATTCTGACAATTCTAATCCTTGCCACTGGCCAACTAGGGGCAAATTTAAAAAAGTTACAGCCAGGGAATTTTCAGAAATTTGTTGACTAGCTTTTTGATATTCTAGAGAACTAATCAAACTCAGATCCGGTGCTTGTAAATTATTAATTGCTTCTTTGATCACCTTGGGATGGTTAGCCAGCAAAACAAAATTATTGACAATTGCACCGGCTAAATTGTTTTGGATTTTGGATTTTGGATTTTGGATTTTTTCCAATTGTGAATCCTCAAAGTTATCATAAATAACCTTGACACCCTGATATTTTTCAATCCCTAAATTAGCTCCTGCAAAAGCCCGTTCCGAAAATAACAACTCCAAAAACTCCCGGCTTTTTTCCAGTTCCGCCGTTTTTAGTGCCATTAAGTACCCTGTTTGTAGTCCGTTTGTTGGATCACGATCTATATCTATCGTCGCCACAGCTAAAGTAATTTCATCACTCAACCAGGGTTTAATATCATTTTGATAATTTATATTACTTTTGGCCAACAGACGGTTTTTAAGTTGGGAAAATTCCCCTTTTTGTTCTAGCGTTTGTAAGGTATCAGGGTTGACTAACAATGACACCATCGCCGGTGACAACTTAGAAACAAACATCCCCGCAGCAGGTTGGGAGTTACTCACTACAAAACTAACTGGACTTTTACCCAAAAAACCGGAAAATATGGTTATGCTAATCAGTACCAACGCGATGATACCCGCTACTAACAAACCAAGTTTAATATTTTTTTTTGTTGAGATTTGACTGTTCACATTAGTAATATTATTTTATAGGTTTTCGGCAACCGTAAATAGTATAGGATTTTCTAGCAAAACTGTATGACAGATATATCATTTGGTCAACCATTTTCTCAAATTAGCGTCCAAGAACTCGCTCAATGTCTTGCTACTAATGAAGGCACGATTCAATTAATAGATGTGCGTGAACCCCAAGAAGTTGCCATATCACGGATAGATGGTTTTGTGAATCTTCCCCTCAGTGAATATGAGCAATGGTCTGATCAAGTTGCTATCCGCTTTAATCCTACCACGGAAACTCTAGTTCTGTGTCATCATGGTGTTCGATCTGCTCAGATGTGTCAATGGTTAGTCACCCAAGGCTTCACAAATGTTAAAAATATTACTGGAGGCATTTCCGCCTATTCTATCCTAGTTGATCCTTCAGTACCACAGTATTGAGGTAGGAGGGAACAGGGAACTGGGGACAGGGAACAAATCAAAAATGTTATTTTGTAGCTTAAATTACTGCTGATATTGACAAAACATGAGATAGTACGGAAAAGTAAAAAACTCATCATTTTTGATTTGGTTTGATTTAGTTAGCAGTTATGTAGTCATAAAAAATACACCTAATCACAGCTAAACCTAAATTTTGTGTTTAATTAATACAAAACAAGTGTATAATTTGCTAACCTAGCATTAATAAATAATTAATTCTTTTTTACCTTTTTGTAGTAAAAACTACAAATTTTTTCAAATTTTGATTAAGATTTGCCTTCAGTAAAAAAATAACTTATGCAAGTCCATCTGACCAATCGCCAACAAAATATACTTGGGGCAACTATACGCCACTATATTGCTACAGCAGAACCTGTTGGTTCTAAAGCTTTAATTGATGGGTTTGATTTGGGTATTAGCTCGGCAACAATCCGCAATGTGATGGGAGCTTTAGAAAAATCAGGGTTACTTTACCAACCACATACTTCTGCGGGTAGAATTCCTTCCGATTCTGGTTATCGTATTTATGTTGATCAACTAATTACACCATCAGAAACTTTAGGTAAAGAGGTAGAAACAGCATTACAACAACGTCTGCATTGGGAAGACTGGAGTTTAGAAGCTTTATTACAAGGTGCGGCGCAAATTCTAGCCACATTAAGCGGCTGTATTACCTTAATTACTATGCCGCAAACTACGACAGCTAAGTTAAAACATTTGCAATTAGTGCAAATGGAAGCTGGAAAAATGATGTTGATTGTGGTGACAGATAATTATGAAACCCATTCTAAGGTCATGGATTTATTTACTCCCATCTGTGAAACCCAATCTGAACCAGAGGTAATTGATCATCAATTACAGATAGTTTCTAACTTTTTGAATAGTCATTTACGAGGGCGCAGTTTATTAGAATTAGGTGATCTTAATTGGAATGAATTAGATAAAGAGTTTCACAGTTATGGCGAGTTCTTAAAAATTTCTTTGGTAGAATTGACTCATCGCGCTCTTGCACCTATAGCTACACCAATCATGGTACGGGGGATCAAAGAGGTGTTAAGACAACCTGAATTTTCCCAGGTACAACAGGTACAGACAATTATGCAATTGTTGGAAGAAGAACAAGACCAACTTTGGCGTTTAATTTGTGAAGAAGCAGAAATAGAAGATTCAAGTAAGTCTAAAGTAACGGTGCGAATTGGTACAGAAAATCCTCTTGAACCCATTCGGAGTTGTACTTTGATTTCATCTACCTATCGTCGGGGTTCTGTACCGGTGGGAAGTGTGGGGGTTCTAGGTCCAACTAGGTTAGACTATGAGAGTGCGATCGCTGTAGTAGCAGCAGCAGCAGATTATCTCTCGGAAGCATTTAGTTAAATTACCTCAATCATGACTAGAAAAATAATTTTTGGTTTACTATGGCTAGGATTTGTTTCCTATGCCTTTTTCTTTGCTCCTCCTGATAATTTTCCAGAAAGTTTAGAGTTAATTAAAAATCTCTCGACAGGCAATTGGCAAGGTATTAATCCCTTGATTATATCTTTATTTAATATCATGGGAATTTGGCCTTTTGTCTATAGTGCCGTAGTTTTTTTGGATGGCAGAAATCAAAAAATACCTGCTTGGCCATTTGCTAGTGCTGCTTTTGGTTTAGGTGCATTTGCACTTTTGCCATATTTGGCATTAAGAGAACCCAATCAAATATTTATTGGTGAAAAAAATTCATTTCTGAAAATACTAGATTCCCGTATTTTAGGGATTTTATTAACTATAGGTACGGCAGTTTTATTCATATACAGTTTACAAGGAGATTGGGCAGATTTTGTCCAACAGTGGCAAACTAGCAGATTTATTCATGTCATGAGTTTAGATTTTGTGATGTTGAGTCTATTATTTCCCACATTGTTAGGAGATGATATGACGCGACGGGGTTGGCAAAATAATCAATTATTTTGGCTATTTGCCATTATTCCTTTGTTTGGCCCTTTAATATATTTATCTATTCGTCCATCTTTGAACACCGAAAATTAAATGTTTAAATAAATAAAAAAAGAGGTCATTAGTGACCTCTTGCAAAATCGAAATACAATAATATCTGATTTATAAAAATTACAGCAAACCAGTATTAGTACCTTGCTTACCAGTTGCTAATTCAACCTTAACAATTTTGCCACCCATTTTTTGAATCCGTTGTTGTTCACGGAACCAGTTTTCATAAGGAACTAACTTAGTAAAGTAAGTATTTTGTAATTCGCGTTGGGTGCGAGTACGACTGAGGCTAGGAACACAAGCAGTTACTTTAAATAAACGAGCCATTTTGTTTCAAATCTCCTGATATTGTTTGGGAAACTTTTTTATCTGAAATATCTTGAGTGAAAATCTTTAATTATTTTTTCCAAGGCTGGTAATCAACCATCAACACCAGACTGATAACGCTTACAACCAATTAGCAAGAGAAACTTCTAGCAATGATGATTGATCTCCAGACCTTCATAAAGCCGCACCTATATAACTAAGTGCAAAGCTAACTCCTAGCTCAAGCCAGAGGAGATATAGTCGAAGTAAACGCCCATTTCTTTACCAGCGTCAGGACCAACCAAGCTTGCAGTTACTTCTTTCATAGCTTGGATAGCTTGAACGGTAGCACCCACGGGAACGCCCAAGGAGTTGTAGGTTTCTTTCAAGCCGTTAAGTACACGCTCATCGAGGATGGAAGGATCTCCAGCCAACATAGCGTAGGTAGAATAACGCAAGTAGTAATCCAAGTCACGGATACAAGCTGCGTAACGGCGGGTGGTGTACATATTACCACCGGGACGGGTGATATCAGAGTACAATAGGGATTTAGCTACAGCTTCTTTAACGATAGCAGCAGCGTTAGCGCTAATTGTGGTAGCTGCACGAACGCGCAGTTCACCGGTAGCGAAGTAACCTTTGAGCTTTTCTAAAGCGGCGGTATCAAGGTATTTACCTTGAACGTCTGAAGAATTGATAACGGAGGTAATTGCGTCTTGCATTGTTGTTATTTCCTTATTTCCAACTTGATTACAACAGGTTTGAGTTCAGCAGTTTATTAGCTGCAACTTAGCCCATTGCACCAACAACGTAGTCGAAGTAAGCACCAGCTTCAGCAGCGTCTTCAGCAGACAACAGGGTAGAAGCAACGCTCTTCATAGCAGCAACGCCACCAGCAACAGCTTCAATGGGAGTACCCAAAGACTTGTACATTTCCCGTACACCAACGATACCGATTTCTTCGATGGGGGTAACATCGCCAGAAACGATTCCGTAGGTTACAAGACGCAAGTAGTAGTCGAGGTCACGAAGGCAGGTAGCTGTCATTTCTTGACCGTAAGCGTTACCACCGGGGGAAACAACATCAGGACGTTTTTGGAACAGTTGGTCGCCAGCTTGCTTAACGATGCGCTCGCGGTTTTCGGTCAATACTTGAGCGATGCGGAGACGTGCAGCACCACCAGCAACAAAACCTTTGATTCTATCTAATTCACCGGGGCTGAGGTAGCGAGCTTCTGCATCAGCATTCACGATGGCTTTCGTGACGATACTCATTAATGGATTCCTCCAAAACTAATGAAACCAGAATTTGATTAAACTGGTACAAATTTACTAGGTTGATATTTGGTTCACATCTGGCTTGACATTTTTAGCCAAATTTACTGGATTTGGTGTAAACCAGGTGAAGAACTCAATTACCTTCCGCAAATTATTCTCCAGTATTATGTTGAGCATTTATTACTGCTCTTAATATTTTGTAACAATTATTTTCAGATTTGCTCATTTTGAGGGAACAGGTAACAGGGGACAGGGGACAGTAAAAAGCCTGTAAAATCAAGGTTAAACAGTCTTCTTGGCATCAGAAGGGAGAATTATCTTTTGCCTTTTGCCTTCTTTTTGTCACCTGTCACCTGTCACCGTGGCGTAGCACCTATCTATTGGGAAGACCACCTGTTAACACAGAAGGAGACAAGCTAGACCAAGATTGTTTCACTAAGTCAGCCTCAGCCTGAACACTACCCAGGTAGTTACCTGCGGGTAAAGATGGATAACGGTTGTAAGGTACAACATCTTCACCAAAGTAACGAGCGTATTCTGTGCTGTTCACCATTGTCTCCACAGCAGTCCTTAAACCGCTATCAGCCAATAACTTGTTATATTGACGGATTTCCCCTTGGGTAGCGGGTGCGCGTCCCAAGATGTGACGGAATAGGAACTCAATCACCTTGGTGTTGGGATAGGGAGTATAGAACCGCTTGCGGTAGATTTCTGAACTAGCTAGTTCGAGAACAAACTCACGCACGGTAATTTCACCATTACGCAGTTTGCTATCTAGGTCGGAACGACGGAAATAACCAGGAACTTGACCGCTAAATACGTCCATTATTTGACAGTAGATAGCATTAATAACCTGATTGGTTTCTGGGGAATTTGTACCAGTAGTCGCGCGGTAAATTCGGGCTGGTTTGCGGCGGCTTGTACCGACACCAACTTCCACAGACTGACCATTATCATTGAAAGAACGACCTAATTCAATAAACAAGGGTTTTGTCTTGTCCATTTGTTTAGCTTTGGCAGCTAAATCGGCGATCGCCTTCCCTAACATTGGTGTATTCTCAGTCTTAATCCGAGGCTTCACAGTCTCAAAGCTAGGAACAACCAAATCATCATTTTGCTTAGTTAGCTGGTTGTAAAGCTTCTGGGTATTGGGGAAGTTAGCCGCAGGTAAGGTTGGGAAACGACGATAAGGAACAGTATCTTCACCAAAAGCTTCAGCATACTCAGCACTATTTACCATTGCGCCAATAAACGCCTTGATACCTTGAGTAGCTAAGATTTGGTTATACTTACGAATTTCCGCCTGGTCAATAGGTGCGCGTCCTAAGAAATGCTTAGTACCCAACTCAATTACTTTAGTATTGGGATAGGGTGCATAGAACTCCTTAATATAGACACTGGAATAACCCACACCCTCAATAAATTCCTTCACAGAAATTTCACCATTACCCAATTGAGTTTCTAGAACAGTAAACTCATTTTTGAGGATGAAAGGCGCGATATCCCGTTCAAAAATCTGGCGATAAGCAGCACTAATTAAAGTGTGAACTGCAACCTTATCAGCAGTATTTGCAACCAATTTGAAGACCTTGGTTTGCTCACGTTGCTTAGTAACACCTTGGTTGATGCGGAACTCAACATCTGGCTGGGTTCGCATTTCCTTAACTTCACCCAATTCCACAAAGCGAGGTGTTTCTTGTTTTTGAACATTCGCCACATCTTCGCGGATAGTACCCACGCGCAATTGACGTAAGGACACACCAGCAGGAGTTAGATAGCGTTCGTAAGGAACTGTATCTTCACTGAAAGCTTCGCTGTACTCAACGCTGTCAATAATTGCATCTACAACAGCGTAAAAACCTTTCTTAGAAGCAATGTCAAAATACTTGTTGTTCTCTTGACGACCGTAGGTAGGACGACCTAACAAGCGACGGTGAATATATTCAATCGCTTTACAGACATAGAGAGAAGTCCAGTACATCTTGCGGAATAAATCGGACTTCGCCAACATCCGCACAAACTCACGAACGGTGATATCACCGTTTTCTAGCTTAATTTCGGCAACTTTTAGGCGTTGACCTTCGTAAACATCACGACCAAAAACTTGTAAGTAACAAGCCTTAATTACCGCTTGGGTAGAACTTTCCGAGAACTTAACACTTGCACCCTTGGCGGCTTTTTTACCAATAGTTCCAGGTAACTGGTCTAATTTAAAGACCTTAGCGCCCAAAGTACCAGGAGCGACACTACGCGCACCGGGGTTGCTGAGTTGGTTATTGATACCAGGCCCCTGGTGAATTAAAATCCGGCGGGTATCCTTACTAAATGGTGCAGGACTGCTGCTGGGGTTGCGGGTTTCTTTGGGGAAAATTGCGCCAAATTGAATTTCTAAGGGGTCATTACCAGAGCCATAGGGATGTTGGTCAGGTAATGGTTGTTCGTAAGCAGCAAAGGTTGTAATAAATTGAGGAACTTTACGGAAAGGCGCACTGTATTTAAACAGGTCTTGCTGTTGTCCCCAGTTGCGACATTCTTGAGCTTCTTGACCCAGACCCCGAATGTAGGGAACTGTTTCTTCACCAAAGTAATCGCTGTATTCTTTTGAATCTACTAAAGCATCAACCAGCCCAGCTAAACCTTTAAGAGAAATAATTGCAAAATATTTTTGCACTTCCTCTCGGCTACTTGGCCCCCGGCCTAAAATGTGACGGAAAGCCAATTCAATTACCCGACTGTTAATAAAAGGTTGGTAAAACTGTTTTTGGTAAAGAGGAGATTTAGCCAAACGGCGAATAAACTCCCGCATGGAGATTTCGCAATTTTTAACTTTAGATTCTAAGTCAGAAATAGACAAGCTATAAGCACGGGTAATATCGCGCTCGAATACTTGACGATAAGCTGCTTTGACGATTTCTGTCTTTTCGCCAGAAGACAAATTGGGCTTCATCACGTACTTAGGACGACGCTCTGCGGCAACAGCGTAAATTTGTGGCAGTTGTAAACCTTGTTGGTCGCCGGAAGGACGTTGACGGACTTTTGTAGATGGTGTGGGTGCTTGGAATTCTGTCAACAGCACATTCATGTACTGAGTCACAATTTCTGTAGCTGCGGCATCTTTACGGAAAAAGGATAGGGAAGCAGCTTTAATTTCTTGTAAAGCAACGATGGTTGCTTCCCCAGAACAAGCATTTTCAATAATTTCCCGTAAACCTCTGGTATTTACAGAGATGATGTTGGGGTCGCCGGCGACAATGGCGTAGGTAGCATAGCGTAAGAACCAGGACAAATCCCGTAAGCTCTTGGCCATGTTGCTAGGACCATAACGAGCAACGTTAATGGGTCTAAAGCCTGGAGGTGTGGGGCCACCAGCAGAAGTATTGAAGATGGAACGGAGGTTTTCAAAGAAACCACCACGACTTTCAACGTAGGTGACTGTTCCTAGTTTCATCCCTTCTTGGACACTACCACCAGCACCAACCATTGCCAGTTCTCGCTCTTGGGGCTTTTCCAAGAAGGCCATTGGTGAACCACCAACGAAAATCCGGTTAGCAGCACGAGAGACGATGATTTCAGAATTTTCTGTGAGAATCTGGGCAATTTCTAAACGCTTTGTACCAGAGGCAAAATAACTACCGAGTTCACTAAGTTCACCTCTTCCCAAAAAGCGGTCTTGTTGTTCCGCTCGGGAAATGGTGGCTACTGGTAAGGTTTGATATAGTTGCGGACGCGCAACTGAGCTTCCACCGCTTGCCTTAACACTCATTGGATTTTTAAAACTCCTATCATAATCGTTTATGTGTTAAGCCTGAGTTGTTTAAAGGCTTGACATTTTTGCGTATTTGTGAGTATTACGCCGGAAAAATCTAGCTTAACCCAGTTCAATTTTTAGATTAGAACGTTTTGTGTTTACGCTGTTGGTTTATTAAGAAGTATGACAATTCTGTAATCTAAAATTGATTTTCGAGAAGATATATACTTCGATTTTCCTGGGTAAATATAGATTTTATCCCACATTCCCCACCCTTGTGATTGTTAAATTTAGTTATTAAGGCGGGGAACAACGAGGGGAGAAAAATGTGAACCTGGACAGGTGGTAGCGGAAATTAATGGTTCCCTGGATACGTTGTTGATGGGGGAAAGGGTAGCGTTAAATTTGGCGATGCGGTTGAGTGGAATTGCTACGTTGACTAATCTAT
>OGVQ01000149.1_pt1 | contig 12433 bp, 25 predicted proteins | sample 1575801 | NCBI WGS metagenome assembly OGVQ01 (sample SAMN07581550, study PRJEB24739) | freshwater metagenome | place: Singapore | collected 2015-04 | reverse complement strand
TTTTTTTTTTTCAAGCAGAAGACGGCATACGAGATGCGCGAGAGTGACTGGAGTTCAGACGTGTGCTCTTCCGATCTGTTTCCCAGTCACGATAGGAAGAAATACTCAAAGAAGCATCAAAGCTCACAATGGGGGATCGAAACGATGCTCATGGCGAGCCGGGAGCGAATCACGCAAGAATCGCGGCCATTTGGTCGGTAATCCTTGGCATCGAGGTCACGCCTTATCAAGCGGCGCTTTGCATGGCAGGGCAGAAGCTTGCTAGGGCTTCCTATAAGAAGATTGATGATACCTTCATCGATCTCGCAGCTTACGCGGCGATTGCTGGCGAGATTGCGAGCAGAGAATGAGGAATCTTGCAATCTTGGTTCCAAGTCGAAATAGACCGCAGAGCATCGTTGACTTGATGCACTGCTTGGAGCAGACAAAAACCGAATCAGATTTGATTGTCATCGTAGATGATGACGATGTGATGATGGATGGCTACCTAGCCACCAACGCCGACATTTTCGTGGTTGAGAAGCAAGGCAAGGGAATGGCTCGACCACTGAACTTTGTTGCCAATCATTTGAAAGACAAATATCGACATTTCTCATTCATAGGCGATGACCATAGACCTAGAACCGAGCATTGGGATTTGGAATTCATAAACAATCTCGATGAGCTTGAAACAGGAATCGTTTATGGCGATGATTTATTCCAAGGCAAGAATCTTGCAACGCAAGTTGGGATGTCTGGCGATATTGTCAGAGCTTTAGGCGGAATGACACCGCCGGGATTGATTCACTTATATCTTGACAACTTTTGGATGCAATTAGGGCGTGACTTGAGCGCTCTTCGCTTCCTGCCGAATGTCATCATCGAGCATCTGCATCCGATTGCTGGCAAAGCGCAGTGGGATGAGGGCTATCAATCCGTAAATGCAGAAGAGGTTTATTCTGCCGATGCCATTGCTTTCAAGAATTATATTGAAGGCGATGACTATAAGAAGCTTCTTGCTTACCTACGACCAACGCATGAAACCGATTGGAAGGCAATAGCCAAAGCTCATAAGGAATGGAAAGAGTCAGGTAATGCCAAGCCACAAGGTTGGTGGTCAATATGAGAATCTTAATTACAGGTTCGGCAGGTTTCGTTGGTCGGCACTTTGTCAAACGATATTTAGAACAAGGCGATAAGGTCACTTGCATTGACATCGCAAATGGTGGCATCGATGCTAGGGATTTCTTTCGAAATAACAATGAGCAATTTGACCGAGTGATTCATTTGGCGGCAGTTGTCGGTGGCAGACGAATGATTGAAGGCTCGCCACTTTCCCTTGCTGTTGATCTCTCAATCGATGCCGAGATGTTCGGTTGGGCGCTTAGAACCCAACCAGGTTGCATCACTTACTTCTCCAGTTCTGCTGCTTACCCAGTCTTTTTGCAAGCGCCGGGGATGGAAGTAAAGCTTCAAGAGAATGACATCAACTTGGATATGATTGCAACACCAGACCTTTCCTATGGTTGGGCAAAACTCACAGGCGAAATGCTCGCTCGCCACGCAAGAGCCAAAGGCTTGATTGTCCATGTCTATCGACCATTTTCAGGTTACGGATCAGACCAGGCACTTGATTATCCATTTCCAAGCTTCATAGATCGAGCCAAGCGCAAAGCCAATCCATTCGAGATTTGGGGCGATGGAACGCAGGTTCGCGACTTTATCCACATCGATGACATCATCGAAGCGACCTTTGTAGGTTGCGCTCGCGGTGTCGAAACTTCAAATCTATGCCAAGGGCGGCCGACAAGCTTCAACGAGCTAGCCGAAATCGTCAGCGCCATCGGCGGTTACAAACCGACCTTGAAGCACTTGAAAGCCGAGCCAACAGGCGTTCATTACCGCGTTGGCGATCCTACTTATATGAATTCGTTCTATACGCCCAAGATAACTCTTGAAGAAGGCATAGAACGAGCTTTCGCTGGCTCGTAGCGCCTACTCGCCCTTGGGCAGCTCGCCAGCGTTAGAGAAAAGACCCTCACCAGCAATGGTGGGGGTCTTTTCGCCTTTGTGGACATTGTGCGCACAAATGGGATAGTAATGACCTGCACCAATGGGATAGTTATCCACAGGTGGCAAAGGGTGGCAAAAGGTGGTCTAAGACACGCCGAAGGGGTATTGCTTCGACTTGACTTGTCGGTGCTATTGTTCTCCTAAGCGAATCGCTAAGGGCGGTTCAAAGGGCGAAAAGGTAAGAAAAAATGAAACTTATAGCTTCAGAGAATAAAGCAAAAATCACTTGGGTTTATATCCATCATTCATTAAGTAATGGTGGCAATGTAATTGGTTACGATGCAAAATGTGCTTGTGGTTGGGAAACAAAAACAGGCGGAGCAATTAAATCTTGCATAACACAAGAAATTTGGAATCACAAATATATTGACCACGATTATCGTTTATTTGCCAAGCCTAATAGTGTTAATTATTACAAGGAATTAGGTGCATAATGACTTGCTATTGCCCAAAGTGCCTAATGAATATGTGGCTAAATAATAAATTGAAATTATCTGCAACTGATATGAAAAATTTAATTGCGCTTTCAAAGGCTTTTAATGAACCTTGCAGAGCAAAGGTTGGTGCATAATGGTTCAAATTGTTATGGAACTCGGTAAAGTCACCGAGAACGAAGCGCGTAAGATTTCAAACTTCATTGATTGCTTTTTAGACATCGATTGGTCAGAAGCGACAACTCGCAAAATCAAATCAACAATCAAAGAAGCACAATCAATGATGTCAAACCCACTTTATGCAGATATGGTGCAGATGGCGGAGAATGCAAAATGATTGAGAATAATCCTTTATATGGTAAGGCTTGGATCGAGCCACATTTGTTTTGGCTTTCAATTGCTTGCTTGGTGATTTCATTCCTTGCATTACGCAGAGCAGAGAAGCGCGAGCGCGAATGGGAAGAGATTCGTCAGCGTGAAGAATTCAAGAAGGCGATGGAGAGAGAATGATGGTTTGGGAATTATTTGCATTGGCAGTATTGCTTGGTTTCATAATTGGATTCCTGATTGGCGCATTCTTGCAATGGGATGAACATCAACCAATCTTGCGAAAGAATCGTCAAGAATTGATGGATTCCTATAAGGAGCAGGAACGCCTTCGAATGAAGATTTATGAAATGCAAAATCTCTTGCCTATCCGTCAATCAAAAGGCAAGTAATGAGTCGAGCCAAGCAAAAGGGAACATCAGCCGAAACTGCACTTGTGCGCTATCTTCAAAACAATGGGTGGCCTCTCGCAGAGCGCAGAGCGTTAGCTTCGGCAAATGACCTTGGGGATGTCGTAGGAACAATCGGTCTTTGCTGGGAAGTGAAGAATCAAAGAACCTATAGCATCCCTGCTTGGCTCGATGAAACCAAGATCGAGCAGAAGAATTCTCGAAGCGACTATGGAATCTTGATAGTCAAACCAAATGGGGTTGGGTTGAATTCGGTGGACAAATGGTGGGCGATTATGGATGTCGAGAGTATCGCTAAATTATTGAGAGATGCTGGCTATGGCTCACCGAATAAATCTTGAGGCATTACTTGATTTCCCTAAATTCAAAGAACCCAAATGCGCAGATGTCGAGGATAAGGATTTGTTCTTTCCCGAATCTAATCTACAATTGGAACAACGCTTGCCGCGCCTTCAATCGCTATGCGGAAGCTGTATCCATCAGGCTGAATGTCAAGCCTACGCAATCAGACACGAAATCAGAGATGGCATTTGGGGAGGCACAACGCCAAACCAAAGGAAGGCTCTTCTGGCTCAATATCGCAAGGAGGAAAAGCGAAACCTACACATCAGGGAAATCCAGCAATGGTTATCTATCGGCTTCACTAAGGAGCAGGTCGCTCGAAAGCTTGGAATCAAACTTTCCAGCCTCGAACGCCGACTTCTTAGAGCGAAGCAGAAGGGAATTCTATGAGTCGGAAAGTTTCAATAATTCTCATAAGTGCCGCGATTATCTCGCTTCTTATGATGATCCAACTGACAAGTGGCATCTTGCAGCCAGCGAGCGCGCCCACCAAAATCGTGGAGGTCAAGACAGTCTTGATCCTCTCCGACAAGGAAAAAATCAATATGTTCATCGATGAGATGATGAACAAGAAGCAAGGTTCCTGCCTCAAGCAGATTCTTATGAAGGAATCGAATATGAGAACAGAAGCCTTGAACAAATCAAGCAAGGCCAAAGGGGTTGGTCAGCTCTTGGATTCGACCTATAACAATCTTGGGTTGAAGCATTCGGCTGATCCAATCGCACAAGTCGTGGCAACAATCGCCTATGTCGGCCGCCATTATGGTGGCAGAGATGCGTTTTGCAAGGCTTGGGCGTTTCACAAAGTGAACAACTACTACTAAGAGAAAAACAGGGGTAATGGGAACAGAACAAAGTCTGCAAACCATCGAACTCGATAAGGCGGCAAGTGCCTTCCTTGCCGCCTATATCGAGGCGAAGCAGAAGATAAGAGAATGGCAGGAGAAGGCAGACCTTGCAGCGGAGCAAATCAAAGCTGCAATGGGAGATCACGAAATCGGTTTGATTGACGGTGCGCCAGCAGTCAAATGGATAACAGTCGAATCAAGGGCAATTGACATCAAGAAGTGCAAGGAAATCCTTCCACCACAAGTCTTGGATTTGGTCGAGATTACTCGCCAATCAAAGCGTTTCACGATTATCGGCGAGAAGGAATGATGTTCACTGCTCCCGGCGATGATGCTCAAGCTTTAACAGAGAACATCAAGAAGGTCATCGAATTCCGCAATTCCAATTCAGCTCGATCCAAACAAAAGGCTCTTGGCGTAAGCGAAATCGGCGATCCTTGCCCAAGGAAATTGGCTTACAAAATCCTTGATTGGGAGCAGACCAACAAATCAACCGATTCTTGGATGGCTATCCAAGGAACCGCAATCCACAATTGGCTTGCCTATGCTTTTCAAAAGTGGAATGACAATGATAATCCAAGATTCTTGATTGAATACAAGGTTCAAATCACAGATGATTTGTCTGGCACTTGCGATCTCTTCGACATCACAGATGGCATCGTCATCGACCACAAATGCGTGGGAAATACAAGTTTGAAGAGTCGCAAATCGGGAGGGGCAACCGACCAGCAAATCATTCAAGTCAATCTTTATGCCTTCGGTTTCGATAAGGAAGGCTATAAGGTCAACAAAGTGGCTCTTGCTTACTATCCGCTTGGTGGGCGATTGGATGGGATGCACTTGGAGCTTCAAGATTACAATCGACAGATTGCGCTCGATGCAATCAAAAGATTCGAAGGAATCAAGCAATTGGTTTGGCAACTTGATCCCGAAGCCAAACCCGAGAATTGGCAACTAATACCTGCGGTTTCAGGTTATGGTTGCATATATTGTCCATTTTATCTGCCGGGGTCTAAGGATTTATCAATCGGATGTCCAGGGGAGGTCAACGCCGAATGAACGATTTTCTAATTATCTTCCTCACAATCACCAATGCCTTTACGCTGATTGTCTTGCGAAATATCTTGGGATATTACTCAAAGCGTGTCACACAGCTAGAGAATGAAGTCACTTGGGTAAGTCTTGAAGTTAGGGCTTTGAAATGAGTCCACGCTATGACTACAAATGCCCGAATTGCGGCATCGTGATCGAGCAAAAGCGAAACTATGAAGATGAATCGCCAGAACCTATATGCGGAGATTGCCTAGTCGCTATGCAAAAGGTCTACTATTCCACTTCCATTCAATTTAAGGGCAACGGCTGGGGGTCTGATAAATGACAATCATAATCAACTTGATTCTTGCTGGGATTATCGCTTTTTGCATCTTATATCTATTGAAGAATTGGATGGATCACTAATGACGGAGAAGACCTTGGAAATGCACTTGGAAGATTACAAAAGGGCAATCATCAAGCAAATCTTGGATTACGAAGTCAACCCATCCGAACCAGGTGACGAATCTTGGAACCTTGGAATTCATCGAGCAGTAGAAGCTGTGGAGGAAACAGAATATGTCAATAAATAAACAAGCAATCATCGATGCGCTCAAAGCAGATGATTTCGAATTGCAATTGACCGAAGAGGATAATGGCAAGAACATTCGCGATTTATTCCGCGAACACGCAATTAAGATTATCGAGAAGTTATGAAGAATCTATCGTTCTTCCTTCTACTGCCAATGGCATTCGTTTCAGGATACGCCCTAGGAATTTGGGCGGATTCTTGGGAGCGTAGACAACGAAACAAAAGACTTCGAAACATCCTAGATTCTTGGACTATCAATGATGTTAAGAAGATAATCGAAGAGAGAAATTCGGTTTCAGAATATGATTCCGATGCAACACAAGACCAAACCAAAAAACTAACAAAGGAAAAATAAATGGTCACACCATTTGCAGCGCCTTCCTCAATGGAAGGCAGTTCAGTTCGACCAGCAGACTTGAATGGGCATCTGCTGATAATCAAACCGATTGAATATAAGACAGGTATTGCAACGCAGCTTGGCACTGCCGAAGCAATCGAAGTCGATCTAGTCGATCTTGACACCAATGAAGAGCATAAATCGGTTCTCTTCTTCAACATCGCACTTCGTAACGCTCTGAAGCCGAATATCGGTAAGCAAGTTTTGGCGCGAATCGGCCAAGGCACTGCAAAGCCAGGCAAGAGCGCGCCTTGGATTCTTGTCAATGCAACTGACAATCAAGCAGACATCGACAAGGCCACAGCTTATCTTGCAGGGCAGGTGCAAGCGCCAGCGCCAGCAACCACAACGACTGCGCCAACTAGCGGTGCAGTTACTCCCGAAATTGCAGCATTATTAGCACAATTGGGCGCACAACAAGTTAAGTAGCAAAGCTCCTGCTTCGGCAATTGGGGGTTGTCGAAGCAGGTTATCCATCGGCTTGGAGCTAAGTGGCCTTTCACTTACCTTTCTCCACTTACTAGGTTCGATTCCTAGCGATGGGCGTGGCAACAACTATTTGGAAGCGAACAACGCCTTTCAGTAAGTTCTGCCAATTTGTTATCTCAGTCGATGAGGCGAGTAACAAAATCGAAGTTTGCCCACAAGAAGCCGAGTTCGGTGTCTATATGGGTCTTCGATCCGAGAATGATGTTGAGGGAACAGAAGTGCAGACCATTTCAGTTTCATTTTATCATTTTCACACTATCTATCAAGAAAGCATTTGGGTTGGAGGGGGCGAATGACAACTGCGGTTTCTCTTTTTGCTGGCGTGGGCGGTTTTGATCTTGCATTGGAACGCAATGGGGTCAAAGTGGTTGCAGCAGTGGAGATTGATAAGAAGGCAAGTGCAGTGCTTGCAAAACATTTTCCAAACACGAAGTTGTTTGGTGACATTCAAGAAGTTACAGGAAAGGATTTGATTGATGCTGGATTTGAACCAAAGGGAGGAATCATCACAGGAGGATTCCCTTGTCAAGATTTGTCGGTCGCTGGTAAGCGAGCAGGATTGGCAGGAAAACGCAGTGGATTATTTTGGGAAATCTGTCGATTACTCGATGAAACAAGAGCTGAAAATTTCATCCTTGAAAATGTCCCTGGTCTACTTTCATCAAATAACGGAAAAGACATGGCCTGTGTCGTTGAAGCGTTGGTCGAGCGCGGGTATAGCATCGGATGGCGAGTGCTTGATGCTCAATACTTCGGAGTTCCCCAAAGAAGGCGTAGAGTCTTCATTGTCGGATGTCTTGCAGATGGGGGGGCAAGGAGAGTTGGCGAAATACTCGCTATCGCCGAAGGCCGCGCAGGGTATCTTGAGAAGAGCGAATCGAAGAGGAAAGACTCTTCCCGAAAAGTTACAGAGAGCCTTGGAGATGAAAGCAGCGACACTTTCAGAATGATGGGCTTTGGTTATTACAAAGAAGATGACAAAGCTTCAACAATGAAAAGAAGAGATTATTTAGATGCAACCGATCTTGTGGTTCGTCAAGAGTAAAAGGGCGCAGTCAGCCGAAGACTTTGAAACATGGGTCGGGGGGGGCAGGTGATCCCTACCTTGAACGCCTTCGATGTCGGTGATGGGAGAGAAGTGGTCATCATAATTGATGGAACAAGAGTCGGTGATGTTCGAGTCAACGATGAAGAAGTTATGCAAACAGTTATTCAAAGATGGGGAACAGGTGGTGGCAATGTGCCAGCAATTGCTTATTCAATTCGAGAAGATGCTATAGCCGAGAATTTTAGTGTCAATGAGATTAAAGTGACCAATGCTTTGCAAGCGCATCAACCATCTGCGAATTCGCATCATGCGCAAACATTCATTTTGGAGGGGGAATTGAGTAATCCAATGGCTTTTGATTTATACAATCAAAGAGTCACAGAAAAAAATCAAACTTTAAGCGCATCAGCAAGCGATGCTTCTCATCAAGGCGCAGTTTGGGAAGGTTTAGTCGTTCGCAGACTTACGCCAATCGAATGCGAAAGATTGCAAGGTTTTCCTGATAATTGGACAGATGGACAAGCCGATTCATCTCGCTATAAACAGATGGGAAATGCAGTAGCAGTTCCAGTTGTCAATTGGATTATTGGAAGAATGGTGGAAAATGGATGATTTCACAAAACCGATACTTATGCAGGAAAGAGAAGGTAAAGCCGGGGGGGGGAAGGGCGCTCTAATGTCTGACAAAGCTTTTAGTTTAAGAACAAGTAATTTTCACACTTTATTTGAACCCAAATCTGCGTTTGAAGAAAATTGGGCTGAACAAGACACAAAAAATACTTTAAGAGCGGAAGCGAGTAAGTCTTCTCATGTTGTAATTGCTCCAACATTGTCTGCTTCAAATAATCCTTCTCGATCTCCACAATCATCGGAAGTTACCGCACAAATTGAAGCAATGGTAAATGCCACAATGGTTGTTCGCAGACTTACACCAATCGAATGTGAAAGATTGCAGGGATTTCCTGATGATTGGACTACTGGGCAAGCTGACTCATCTCGCTATAAGCAGATGGGAAATGCAGTCGCAGTTCCAGTCGTGAATTGGATTATCAATCGAATGGTAAATAATGAGCATCTTCAATCCTAAATCCAATTCCAAGTCTGAATTGGTCAGTAGATTATTGACTTTGATGGAATCTGATGGATTGACTTGGCAGGAAACTCTCGACAAGTATTGCAATCGAGAAGAAAAACGATATATCAAAAAACTTTTCAAGGGGCAGAATAAATGAATAAGATACTGCAAGCAGCTCTTAACTTCCACGATGCTGGCATCTGCGTAATCCCTGCCAAGACGGATGGATCGAAAGCGCCATTTGCCAATTGGAAGCAATATCAGAATGAGCGACCAAGCCGGGAGCAAGTCATTGAATGGTTCAAGAATGGACACGAAGGCATCGGAATCGTCACAGGTGCAATCTCTGGCAATTTGGAGATGCTCGAATTGGAAGGTCGCGCAGTCAAAGATGGACTTCTCAAAGAGGCGATGGATATGGCAATCGCATCAGGTCTTGGCGATCTCTTCAATCTCATAACCAATGGCTACACAGAGCTGACACCATCTGGCGGTTTGCATTTTCTCTATCAGATAGTCGATGAGCCAGTGCCAGGCAATTACAAATTGGCAAGAAGACCCGGCGAGAACGACAGCGTTGAGGTGCTGGTTGAAACACGCGGTGAGGGTGGCTTCGTGATAACAGCGCCAAGCTCGGGCGCGACCCATCCATCGGGTAAAGCTTGGGAGATGGTCGCAGGTTCGCCAGCGACAATCGCGGCGATTACCTTCGAGCAACGAAACGCAATCCATAACATCTTCCAAGCGCAAGACAAGATGCCAGCAAAAGAAGAGGTCAAGGTGATGCTTGCCAAGGAGAATCAAGGAGATCGACCAGGCGATGAGTTCAATGCGCAAGCCACTTGGAAGGAAATCCTTGAGCCAAAGGGCTGGAAGAAGGTCTACACCAAGAATGGCGAAACCTATTGGCGCAGACCAGGCAAATCAATCGGCATAAGCGCATCGACAGGCAAGAACGAATCTGACAATCTCTATGTCTTCTCGACCTCCACGAAATTCGAGGCCAATAAGCCTTATTCCAAATTCGCAGCCTACGCCTTGCTTGAGTTCGATGGTAACTTCTCGGAGGCAAGCCGAAACCTAAGAAGCAAGGGCTATGGCAAGCCAAATGATAATTTTCCAAACCTAGATAATGTCATCCAGTTACCCAAAAGGGATGAGGATTCAATCGAACCAATAAGCTTCGAAGAATCCACTTGGCGAAGTGTTGATTTGCAACCATTCCTTGATGGCACATTCCAACCTCCTAAAACCGAAATCTTCAAGCGCAATGACAATGAGGCGCTCTTCTACCCCGGCAAGGTTCATTCAATCTATGGCGAATCCGAATCGGGAAAATCTTGGATTGCACAAATTGCTGTGGCAGAGCAATTGAAACAAAATCGCAAGGTTATCTATATTGACTTCGAATCGGATGCGCTTGACATCGTGAATCGCCTAAAGACCTTGAAGATAACACAAGCTGAAATCCTGCAATACTTCTCATATATTCGACCAGATACTTCCTACAATCCCAGCGATCCAAATTGGCAGAGAATCCTAGAACCAGGCACAAGCCTAGTCATCATCGATGGAGTCACCGAAGCTTTGAACCTTTGGGGTAAGGAAACCAAGGACAATGATGGGATCACCCAATGGATGCGAATCTTCCCCAGGGTGATTGCAACTAGGTCTGGCGCTTGCGTGGTGACAATCGACCATGTGACCAAAGATAAAGAAACGCGTGGTCGCTTTGCTATCGGCGGTCAGGCAAAGCTTGCCACCATTGATGGCGCTGGATACCTTGTAGAGCCTTTAGAGGCGCTTGCGCCTGGTCGCATAGGCTCTTTGACAGTGCGAGTGACCAAAGACCGCCCTGGCTTTGTAAGGCGCATTGCAGGGCTATATCGCAAGTCGGATCGAACCCAAGAAGTCGCAGTCATCACCATTGATTCGACTAGAGATCAGATGGAACTGATAATAGCGCCACCGATGCTCGAAGACCAAGTAAAGGCTCAGAAGCTTGAGAAGCTAGATTCAGACATCGTTAATTGGATCAATAGCCACCCAGGAAGTGCCAAGAGCAAGGCAGTCCGGGGAATCGAAGGCTGGGATGATAAGACCTTGCTAGCTCGCATCGATTCGCTTATCGATGATGGAGTCTTGGAGAATCAGGGCAACGCTCGCAATTTCATCCTTTATGTGACCCAAGAGGGGATGGCAAGGTTCAATTTGGTGGGGGCAGTGGTGCTGCCGATTCAAGGTTCAGGGGCTTAAAATGTCGACAATTGGTGGCTCAAATGTCGACAATTCAGGGGTCAAATGTCGACAATTGGAGGGCAAAAATATGTTACTGGCGAGTAACTTAGAGCAGTTTGGCGGTGGCGTTGTGCGTTGTGGAGGCGTTGTGGAGCGTTCCACAACGCCAGCGCCATCACGCGTAGTTTGGCGTTGTGGCGTTGTGGGGTCTTATAGACCCACAACGCACAACGCAACGGATGCAACCTTCCACAACAAAGGAGATCGATGATGGAAGAGCTAGGCGAAAATAAGTTACTCACCAGTAACTTAAAGCATCTTGTTTCGACAAAAGTTAAGCAATCAAATTGTGCAAAATGTGGGTCAGCAATTTGGGTCGGATTGGTCAATGGATTTGAAACCAAGGTCGATCCGACACCGCTAGATGCAAGCGCCGAGATAATGCTCCGATTGGAGGGGGTCAGGATTTATCAGACCTTTGGCGTTGTGGGTAGCCAGTTCGAGCTGCAAAGGCGAAGCGCCTGGCATATAACCAAGGGCGATGCCAAGGCGGTGGCGCTTGGCGCTCACGACTGCAAGAGGGGCGTTTTGCAGTTCGTTGATCTCTTTCCCAAGCCACAAGCTAAGGAGGGGGGCTTTTGAGCGAAATCGATAATCAACCATCCTGCCCAGTCTGCTCTCGCACTCGGTTGGAAGTAGGGCTTTGCCTAATCTGCGAGAAGCGTATCTGTCAGATGTTGGATGACCTTTATGACTTTTGGGATGCTGCTCATGGTCAACTTCAACCAGCAAGGGGCGCAGGTGGCAGATCGAGCGAGATGTCCATTGGCATAAATGTCGCGGCTTTGTCATTCATCGGCGGTCACGACATCCTGCGACTATTGCATTCTTGGGAAGCTTGGATTCGTCAAGAGCGCAAGCTGACACCGCCAGCCTTCATCCCTAAGCCAGAATCTTTGGCCAAAGAGATTGCGAATGCGATTGATTTCGCCAAGGCTCATTTGCTTTGGTCGGTCAATCAACATCCTGCCCAGTCTGCTCTCGCACTCGGTTGGAAGTAGGGCTTTGCCTAATCTGCGAGAAGCGTATCTGTCAGATGTTGGATGACCTTTATGACTTTTGGGATGCGCTCTATCGTGACTGGGAAAC
>OGVQ01000147.1_pt1 | contig 12600 bp, 10 predicted proteins | sample 1575801 | NCBI WGS metagenome assembly OGVQ01 (sample SAMN07581550, study PRJEB24739) | freshwater metagenome | place: Singapore | collected 2015-04 | reverse complement strand
GTAACAACAGAGCCATTGCTTTTTAGCGCCGCAAATGCATACCAGTTGGAGAATATCTGGGTGACGCCGGATGCCAGACTGCTGCTCACACTACTGCTGTTCCCTCCATAGCTGGAGTCACCCCAGGTAACAACAGAGCCATCGCTTTTTAGCGCCGCGAAGGCATATCCAGTGGAGAATATCTGGGTGATACCGGAGCTGAGCTGGCCGGCCACCGCACTGCTGTCGCCGCCATAAAAGCCATAACCCCAGGTAACAACAGAGCCATTGCTTTTTAGCGCCGCAAATGCATACCAGTTGGAGAATATCTGGGTGACGCCGGATGCCAGACTGCTGCTCACACTACTGCTGTTCCCTCCATAGCTGGAGTCACCCCAGGTAACAACAGAGCCATCGCTTTTTAGCGCCGCAAAGGCACTCCCAGTGGAGAAAATCTGGATGACACCGGATGTGAGACTGCTGCTCACACTACTGCTGTCTATTGGGATTGGGGTACCGTTCCCGACCCAGATTGAACTACCCCAGGTAACAACAGAGCCATCGCTTTTTAGCGCCGCAAAGGCACTCCCAGTGGAGAAAATCTGGGTGACGCCGGATATGAGACTGCTGCTCACACTACTGCTGTTCCCTCCATAGCTGGAGTCCCCCCAGGTAACAACAGAGCCATCGCTTTTTAGTGCCGCAAAGGCATAACCAGTGGAGAAAATCTGGGTGACACCGGATGTGAGACTGCTGCTCACACTACTGCTGTTCCCTCCATAGCTGGAGTCCCCCCAGGTAACAACAGAGCCATCGCTTTTTAGCGCCGCAAATGCAAGAAGATTGGAGAAAATCTGGGTGACACCGGATGTGAGACTGCTGCTCACACTACGGCTGTCCCCTCCACTGCCAGAGTTACCCCAGGTAACAACAGAGCCATCGCTTTTTAGCGCCGCAAAGGCATAATAATTATACTGCTCATGCAGCGTACCAAGATATCTACTCTTTGCAATACTCCCCCTAACCACCGTCCCCGGCGCCACATCGTTATCCAAAATTGTGCCAGTCACTGCGCCGGTCGTCCCCACCGCATATCCCGTCCCCGCCGCCAGGGTCAACGCCACCGTTTCATTCCCATCACTGACCACATCCGAACTGGGATCTAAACTGAGAATGACGACATTAGACCCTGCGGCAAAAGTGACGCTACCGGAAGTCGTTCCAAAACTGGTGGCTCCCCGTTGCCCATAGTCGCTGTTAAAGGTGGCAGTTCCACTGACAGTGAAGTTGACAGTTAGGGAATTGGTTGTATCCCCGGTACGACTAAATACATAAAATAGATTTTGAGGTCCATCTTCTGTAACTGTGGTGGGTGAGGTGAGGGATAGACTCACGGTGGGGTTGTTATACTCTACCTCTAGCTTTTGACCCTTTACCTCTAGCCAACCTCCATCATCTTCAGTCTTTAATTCCTCTAATACACCGGGGGATAACACCTCACCCTGTACTAATGCCGCAAAAATCGCCCCCTCATCTCCCGCGCTATCTACCTGATTAACTTGAGCGTCCACATAATGCCCAATTTCTTCTAAAATCACACTAACTATCGCGGTCGGTGAAGCTGTATTTAAAAAAGATGCTGATAGATAAATCTTATTATTGCTGCTGGCATAAGCACCATTAGCCGCACCTAAAACTTCCCCACTTAGTACCTCAATTGAGGGAAGTTTGCTGAAATCTCGACTTTGCCACTGCCGTTGTAATTCCGTCGCTTTCATAACATCATAATTTGTGCCAAAAGCGGTTTGCCAGTTTGCCCAAAACTCATCAGATTGAGCAAAATCTAACAAAACATCGTAAACAGCAGAAGGAATGAGCAACCAATTTTTCATACTAACCTCTTTAATTAGTAAGCTGTCATACACTTAAATCCAATAATCCTGATATTGTTTTTGTGGTGCGGGCATTTTGCCGGCAAAATTTATACAAATTAAATCCACAAAATCTTAAAACCTAAAATAAAAACTTACATACGTTAGGTTGGAGTGAACAAAAACCTTAAGCACTCAACCTACAGGTGATCGCTATTAAATGAGAATTAGCTGAATGTGTTCTTTCTTGTTCTTCGTAAAAGGTATTTACCGAAGCAGTAACACTCAAATAATACTCTACATTTAATTTTTGTGCAACTTTTACCAAAGCTCGGAGAGTTTCCATCAGCCAAATCTGGTGGTCGTCCGCGCAATGTAGCAATATATGCGGTTGTTAATGCCATTGTGTATTATGCCAGGGATTTACATGGCGAGGATTACCAGGAGATTTCCCCCCTTGGCAAACAGTTTATGGTTATTTTTGGCGATGGACTACCTGAAACTTCCGAGACATTCATCTATGTCGCCATGATTCGTATCATGATTCGACGGTTGGGATAATTTTTAGCCTTCTTGGACTTTTAAAACATCCTCTTAATAAATGTAAACTATATAATAAAGCCCATGAATCAAATAATATGTCTTCCACTTCTACTCCTTCCTTACGAGAACAACAACATCCCCTCATTCGTCAACTAGCTGATTGCATTGAAACGGTATGGCATAAACACCTAGACTTATCACCCTATCATTTACCGGCGGAATTGGGATATGTAGAAGGTAGATTAGAAGGGGAAAAACTGATTATCGAAAATCGCTGTTATCAAAGTACCCAGTTCCGCAAAATGCACTTGGAACTAGCAAGGGTGGGGAATATGTTGGATATTCTCCATTGTGTGATGTTTCCCAGAATAGAATATGATATACCGATGTTTGGTTGCGATTTAGTGGGGGGTAGAGGTCAAATTAGTGCGGCGATCGCGGATCTTTCTCCTGTAAACTTAGATCGTCGGCTACCAGATGATTATAATTCTCAACTTCTGAACTTAACCACACCTTATTTTTCTCAACCCCGTGAATTACCAGAATGGGGGAATATTTTTTCTGATTTTTGTCTGTTTATTCGTCCTGCTTCTCCAGAAGAAGAAACTATGTTTTTGTTACGGGTACAATCATTTCTAGAAGTACATTGTACTCAAGCGATCGCCTCTGGTCCAGTTGTACCAGAAAAAGTCGCTGAAATTATCGCTGCACAAAAAAATTACTGTACCAAACAACAGCAAAATGATAAAACCCGTCGAGTTCTAGAAAAAGCTTTTGGTGAAGAATGGGCAGAAAATTATATGACTACAGTTTTATTTGATCTACCAGAATCTTAGAGGTTGTTTGAAAAGTTTCTTGCAGTTAACCGCTGTTCGCCCCTACTCCCCTCTGCCTCTTGTCCTGACTTTACCAAAATCCAGATAAAATCTAAAATACAAATCACCAGTTATCGAAAAAAATCTCAAGTCCTTTCAACTTGAGCCAAAATTATGGATGTATTAGAACTAAAACGCGAAATCGAAACGTTGTCTAGCCGCCTGGGTAAAACCCAGGACTATCTTTGACGTACCCGCACTCAAAGCCAAAATTCACGACTTAGAACAAATCTCAGCCCAAACAGAATTTTGGGACGACCAAACCCAGGCACAAAATACCCTGCAAGAACTCAATGATTTAAAATCCCATTTAGATCAGTATTACCAGTGGCACACTTATTTAGACGATACCAGGGCAGTAGTTGAGTTATTGGAATTAGAAACGGACACAGCATTATTGCAAGAAGCGGAATCTACAATTACCAAACTCAATCATGACCTTGACCAATGGGAACTACAGCAACTACTTTCTGGAACTTACGACGACAAAGGCGCAGTCCTGACAATTAACGCCGGTGCCGGTGGTACAGACGCGCAAGACTGGGCATTTATGCTGATGCGGATGTATACCCGTTGGGCAGAAGATCATGGTTACAAAGTCACCCTCGCCGAAGAATCAGAAGGTGACGAAGCCGGCATTAAATCCGCCACCCTAGAAATTACCGGACGTTACGCCTATGGTTACTTACGTTCGGAAATGGGTACTCATCGGTTAGTGAGAATTTCTCCCTTCAATGCTAACGGTAAACGGCAAACCAGCTTTGCGGGAGTTGAAGTTATGCCGCAAATAGATAACACCGTTAAGTTAGATATTCCAGAGAAGGATTTAGAAATTACCACCACCCGTTCCGGCGGTAAAGGTGGGCAAAACGTTAACAAAGTAGAAACCGCAGTGCGAATAGTTCACCTACCCACAGGTTTAGCAGTGCGTTGTACAGAAGAACGTTCCCAACTGCAAAACAAAGAAAAAGCCCTAGCCCGTCTCAAAGCCAAGCTATTAGTTATAGCTAAAGAACAACGCGCCCAAGAAATAGCCGAAATTCGTGGCGATATGGTCGAAGCTTCCTGGGGTAATCAAATCCGTAACTACGTATTTCATCCTTACCAAATGGTGAAAGACCTACGGACAAACGTAGAAACAACTGCTATTACCGATGTTATGAATGGTGAACTAGATATGTTCATTCAAGCCTATCTACGGCAAGAAAACCAGCTAGTTGATGGGTAATCACCAGATCCCCGGCAAAGAAGTCGGGGATATTTGTCTTTGCTATATTTCCCTGACACAAGTTAAAGTGATAAAAGAAATAATTACGAATGAATTATGGATAAGTCCCGCGCCTCAGAACCCCAACCTACTTATGTGAAACTGGCGATGCGAAACATGGTCAGAAAAGGTGGAACTTCCCTCAAACACTTTGGACTGACAGCCATAGGGCTATTATCTGTCCTAGTGGGGTTGGCATATCTTACCCGCTAAGAGAGGAAAAATAGTGCCTTTACAGGTAGAATTATATTTAGAAAGTTGTGTTGATGACTCTTCTGTCATAGCCATCAATATTGGTGATAATTACCCAATTCCTGGCGAAACTTGGGAAAACTGGTTTCAGCAATGGTTAGAAATTCTCCAAGAATATCTACCAACTGCACCTAGTTATGAGATCAGCTTGCGTTTGACAAACGATACAGAAATGCAAACTCTCAATTCCCAATATCGTCAGCAGGATGAACCTACAGATGTTCTCGCTTTTGCATCTCTAGAAGCAGATTTACCACAAAGTGAAGAAATGCTGGCTTCTATGCCCTTGTACTTAGGGGATATTATTGTGTCTATAGATACAGCACAGGGTCAAGCACAACAGCAGGAACATAGCTTATCTACAGAGTTAGCTTGGTTAACCGCCCATGGATTATTGCACTTGTTAGGTTGGGATCATCCAGATGAAGAAAGTTTGATGGAAATGTTAACCTACCAAGTTAGATTACTTAAAGAGATAGGTATTAATATCGACTTAGATTTATAAATGTATCTTGACAACTACGAATCTGGTTAATTAATTTGTAGTGGAGATATTTAAAATAGCCTACAATTACCACAAAAGTTAATTTGGCTATCAAAATCCGTTAATCCCCACTCTTTTATTGATTCTATTCTTTGATCTATGTCCCCAAAAGTTTCGCCCTCACCCACTAATAACAGCTTACCAACGCTTGTGTCTAAAGATAGGGAACTTTCTTGGCAAATTGCCTCTAACTTATTGATTAGTTTTAAGTATGCTTGGGCTGGAATTGTCTATGGTTTTCGGACTCAGCGCAATTTTCGTATTCATGTAGCTGTCTGTGCCTTAGCTATTGGATTAAGTGTATTTTTACGTTTAGGAACAGTAGAAATATCTATAATTGCTATCACTAGCGGGTTAGTCTTGACTTTAGAGCTAGTCAATACTGCCATTGAGTCTATTGTAGACCTGACTGTAAAACAGTCTTATCATGAGTTGGCAAAAATCGCTAAAGACTGCGCTGCCGGTGCTGTACTGGTTTCAGCTTTGGTGGCATTGTTAGTTGCAGCGACGCTATTGTTACCTCCTTTAGCGGGTTTAATTATCTCTAACTTATAGATCCAGGAAATCGGAAACAGGGTGTTATATCATTATTAAGGTAGAAAACTGATCATATCTGTTTGCGCTTGGTCATTGGTAATTAGTAAGTAGTCGTGCAAAATAAATTTTATATTTTGGAGAGGGAACAGGGAACACTTCGACAGGCTCAGTGCATCGCAGGGAACAGGAAATAAGGAATACAGAGATTTTTCTTTTTTCCAAAAATGTTAAATTAATTTTGCTCAGGTACTTAATAGGTGATTGAAAATAAGCAATTACTAATAAACAAGTCATATCATCAGTAACTACCCGAACTTGATCTTATATCTTTTCTCTAGAACTTTTTTGATATCTTTAAAGAAAATTAGGTAAAAATTGTGATATTAGTCATTGATAATTACGATAGCTTTACGTATAATCTAGTACAGTATCTAGGGGAATTGGCGGCGGAGTTTCCCGTAGCTGAGGATCTACAAGTAGTGCGAAATGATAAGATTACTGTAGAGGAAATTAGACAATTAAAACCGGATGCTGTGGTAATTTCCCCTGGTCCGGGTCGTCCAGATGATGCGGGAGTTTCTTTAGAGGCGATCGCCCAACTAGGAGATCAACTACCGATTTTAGGCGTGTGTTTAGGACATCAAAGTATTGGTCAAGTCTTCGGTGGTAACATCGTCTCCGCCCCGGAATTAATGCACGGAAAAACCTCCCGGGTATCGCACACAGGTATAGGAGTTTTCCAAGGTTTAGAAAATCCTTTGACCGCTACCAGATATCATAGTCTAGTCATTGAGCGGGAAACTTGCCCAGAAGTATTGGAAATCACTGCTTGGGTAGAAGATGGAACAATTATGGGCGTGAGACACCGGAACTATCCTCACATTCAAGGAGTCCAGTTTCATCCAGAAAGTGTTTTAACTTCTTTGGGTAAGGAATTACTGCGAAATTTTCTGCGAACTTTATAAAGCGAGAATATGTCAACCACCCATCACTTCCCTTCAGGTAAGTGAGGGCTTGTAGAAGCCTAGTTGCCCAGACTCAGTTCTTAACCGAACTACGTTAGAGGTAAGAGTTAAAGACCTACCAGGGGATGCGTAGCTAGTTCCCTGCTCTAGAACTTAAAAGTTAAACAGGCTTAAGGGTTAAACCAGTGCTTTTAAGATAGTTACCGACCTCTAACATTGTCAAAGCTAACATTACCCCAGAAATGGGAGGCTCTTCGGAGCAAAATATTATGTCCAAAGTATTTGTTTTAGACACTGAAAAAAGACCACTCTTTCCTAATTAATCCAGTAAATCAATTCACAAAGACAGTTACGAATCGAATATGGAAAATCAAAGATTTGTTAATTGCTCAACTGTCCCTATTACTCCAGGGAAGTTTCACAATTAACCCTCCATTCCTCCCATCACCAAACTGAGTACAGTTTTGGTGGGGGTCTCCTGGAGGTTTAGATGATTCAGGGAATAGGGACCACAGGGGCAGGGGAGCAGGGGAGAAATTTCTTTATTCTGAACTCTTACACGGGCGGCCGTTAGCCCCTCCTGCCTCCTCAACTCCTAAACTCCTTAATTCTTACAGTCAGTTTATTACACACAACGCAAGGGAAAAATGACGCAGCGCCATAAATCTGCCCATAAAAATTCTTACTACGGTGGTATGAGTAAACGCTTTGCTTCTAGATTACCAGCCCAAAGTCTCTGTTTACTAAGTAGTGTCAGCATTCTTGGTAGCGGTTTTGTTACCGCTCAGACGGAATCTTCATCAATAGATAATGTTGTCCCAACTATTGAAAATTCCCAACCATCCCCGGGAACAAGTCAAGTTCAGAAAGAAGTTGTTATTCCAGAAATAGCCAAGCCACAGTCAGATTTTTCTGCCCGGCAAGCTAATCTGAAAAAGAGGCTCAATATTCACAAGGCTTCTGATAGCGACACTGTGAAAATTATTAAACCAAAAGGGGAAGATACTCAACCTGCTGCTAGTGTGAAAATTACTAAACCAAAAGGGGAAAATACTCAACCCGCTGCTAGTATGAGTGAAACTGACTCTGGAGTGAAAGAACTGCCAGAAGTAGGACAGTCAGTAAATAATTCTCAAAATACTGCTAAGGATACAGAGAATAAACCCACGGATTATAACAACGCTTATATTGATCCCACAGACTACAAAAGTGCAAACACTGGTAACTATGAACCTCCTAGTTCCGTAGTAGTAACAGGACGTTCTAACGGTTGTAGTGCCAATGTTACCACAGGGCAAAATGGTTGCGCTAAACCACCTCAAACTCCTGCTCTAGCTCAGTCTAAAGAATCTGCCCCAACTTGGTTGAAAAAAAGTGAAACTGCTAAACTACCTGTAGTTGCTCCAGTGCTGAAAACGATCACAGCAAACAGCAAACAACCAGACAATGTGGCTGGGGTTGTGGCTAATACTGTTAATAAAATTAGTCAAACTCCAAATAATTGGCAGAGTTCCAGAAATAATACCAGCAGTCATAACAAGGCTGGTTATAATGCTAATCGTTTTATCCCCAGTCCTAGCGAATTTAGTACGACTAGGGTAAGTTCTACTCCCATCGCGCCCCAGGTAGGTAGTTTACCAGCACCGATGATGGAGGGAAATGTTGCTCCCCGTCCCAGTATGGTGTCCTATGACTTCTCCCTAGCGTCTGTATTGCCTGAAGTTCCTTATACTAATACCCTAGCCTATCGTGGTGGTGGCGGAATAGTCTTTCCTTTGTCTGTAGCCGCACCCATTACTTCATTATTTGGCTGGCGAGTACATCCCATCACAGGCGATCGCCGTTTCCACGCTGGTACAGATATCGGCGCGCCTACGGGAACACCAATTTTAGCAGCCGCTAGAGGTCAAGTAGAAACAGCTAGTTGGATCGGTGGTTATGGTTTAGCTGTAATTATCAATCACAGTTCGGCTCAACAAACTCTCTACGGGCATATGTCCGAGATATTGGTTCAACCTGGTCAAGTAGTAGAACCAGGAACCGTCATTGGTCGAGTGGGTAGCACTGGTAACTCCACTGGCCCCCACCTCCACTTTGAAGTCCGTCACCTCACCCAAAATGGATGGGTGGCTGTTGACCCAGGTGTGCAGTTACAAGGTGGCCTGAGTCAGTTGCTAGGAAGAACACAAGGAACAAGAACAGCCCAAGCTCGGTAATTTGGTTATGGTTGACTGTTGACTGTTGACGGTTTTTGTAGGGGAGAACGGCCGTTCTCCCCTACTCCTGCCTGTTCCCTGTTTCCTGTTCCCTGTTCCCCCCTCTACAAATACCCGTTTTCTGCTAAGAATGCAGGTGTAATTTCCCCTTGTTGATGGTGATCATTTCCCGATGTGAGGAACTTTTCTACGTATTTACCAAGGATGTCGCCCTCTAAATTTACCCAACTACCAGGAACTAAATGACTGAGATTAGTTTCGCTGTATGTGAGGGGGATGACGGCGACTGTAAATTGAGATGATTCGGATGTATATTCAGCTATGGTGAGGCTGATACCATTAATAGCGATGCTACCTTTAGAAACTATATAGCGAGCGATCGCTGGTGGTGCAACAAAGGTCATTTCCCAGGAAGTAGCAGTTTGTACTGATGTAATTAACCGACCAATTCCATCTACATGACCCATCACAAAATGACCGCCGACTTTACCACCTACCCGCAGTGACGTTTCTAGATTGACGTATCTTTGTTGAGTTTCTTCTTTGCCTAATGTGGTGCGTCCCAGGGTTTCTGGGGAAGCGGTGGCAATGAATCCATCTTTTAAGATTTCTGCAACTGTCAGACAGACCCCATCTACCGCTACACTGTCACCATAAGCCAAATCTTGAACTATTGTCTCTGATTGAGTAAGACAATTGATCTGCCACAAATCTCCCGTTAGGGGTTTGATCGTTCCTAAACCTTGAATTAATCCTGTAAACACAGCTTTTGCAAAACTAAATCTATTTATTGCCTAATTTTGGCGGAAATTAACTAATAATTCTAGGAAAAAATGTAAAGGTTCTCCAGGTTAATTTTTCCTGATTTTGCTAAATGAATATTAATATATTAGCATCAGTCCCAAGGCATACTTGAATCATAAGATTAAAGAAGGATAAAATATGAAGGATCAATAAATTAGTGGTTAAAGTCGGTGCAAAATAAGTTCATTTATACCTCATCACTAGATAGGTAGAGCTATGGCAAACTTTTGTGTTGAGTTATGACGGGTAACAGCTAAGAGGTAAGATGTGAGGGTGTGGTAAGTCTGTTTGTGTCTTGTGTTTTATCATTAGTTAATTTTCTCGACACTTTGGCGATTTCTATAATTTAATGCTGTGATTCACCCAGATTATGGCTTATGCACCGTTATCCTATTGGAGTTTAATAGAAGCATTATAGACCAGAAAAACCCTATGTTTATTTCTGCCCCAGGAAGAACAGAAAAAGTGTGTTACTTACTACATAGTCCCAAGCGATTAAAGAATTTTAGAGGCTGAACCAATGATAGAAATGAAAGTCGCTGGTATAGCATTAGATGCGATCACCCGCAGTCCAATTGTACTTCTGAAGGATGGTTCAGATCGTCGCGCTTTACCCATTTATATAGGTCAGGAACAAGCTAGGGCAATTATGGGGGCAATGGAAAATCAAAAGCCTCCTCGACCTTTAACACATGACCTGATGGTGAATATGCTCGAAGCATGGAATATGACTTTAGATAAAGTTATTATTCATACTTTACAAAAGGATACCTTTTATGCTGCCTTAATTCTTCAGCAAGGAGAGGTGAAAAAAGAGATTGATGCTCGTCCTAGTGATGCGATCGCTATTGCTTTGCGCACAAATACACCAATTTGGGTCATGGAAGAAGTTGTAGCTGATGCTTCCATTCCTGTGGATCGTGATGCTGATGAAGCTGAACAGCAAGCTTTCCGGGAATTTATTTCCAATCTCCGTCCCGAAGATTTGATTAAACGGTTTGGTAATGGTGATTAAGTTGTAAATAATGAGAATGGAGAAAAATCAGAAAATCGTCAAAAATCTACAATTTCTCCATTTTTTCTCAATCTCGACAATGATGATCATGGTGGATTTCATTGCTATCGGTTTCGATCTAGAATTTCTGGATCGATGATAATGACAATACGATTAGCAATCAATAAATCTATCTAAAGATAGAACTTTTAAAATAACTATTATCTGCTATTAATCTGTAGTGTAATATTGTACTTATAGTTAAATGAAACTTGATTTCAAGACAAGATTTAAAAGCCTGAATGTTAGAGAGTATTTGAAAAGTTATGGTTGATATATCAAATATTTTTTACCCCACCCTAACCCTCCCCAAAGCATCGGGGAGGGAACTGGATTTTTATTGTTTCCCCCCTTTATAAGAGAGACTAAGGGGGTTAACAATGTGATGAAAATTACGGGATACGACTTTTCAAACATCCTCTCAAATATTAGTCACTTGAGGATAAGAGATTTACTAAAAATACCTGTCCGTTTAGGGGTGGTAAGAGCTACAAGTGCAATTTCTATTTTCATAGGTGGACTGGTATTACTAGGCTGGTATTTTGATCTTGAAATTCTCGAAAAGGGTTTTCCTGGTAGTCCTGTCACCATGAAAGCAAATACAGCATTATGTTTTGTGCTGTCTGGACTATCCCTATGGATATCCCAAGGTATGACGGAAACAAGGCGTGTTTTTTACCCGTGGCTGTCTCGATGTTGTACGGTAACAGTAGTCGGAATTTGTTTACTAACAATTATTCAGTATGTATGGGGCTGGAATTTTGGGATTGATGAATTTTTATTTCGGGACTCACCAATAGTATTGACCACATCCCACCCTGGACGCATGGGGTTTAACACCGCACTCAGTTTCATCCTGATTAATGTAGCTATATATCTAATTATTCAGCCAAACAAACAGCGTAGTTATTGGGTTGCCCAAATTTTCACGATTATAGCTGCCTTGATTTGCTTTCAGTCGTTGATGCGATATGCCTACAAAGAAGATTTGCTTTATCATATTGCTCTACAAACAACATCAATGGCATTACATACGGCTGTAACTTTGATGATATTGTCTATGGGCATTCTGTGGGCGAGTTCAAGGCAGGGTTTGATGCGGGTAATAACTAATGATAGTTATGGTGGGTTAATAGCTAGGCGTTTATTATTACCAGCAATAACAATACCTTTTTTACTAGGTTGGTTAGTACTCAACGGTGAACGGGCGAGGATATACGATTCTGCCTTTGGAATTTCACTGTTTGCTATTATTGTAATTATCGTTTTTACCATTTTAGTTTGGCAAAGCGCGCTGATAATTGATCGCCTCAGTCAGCAACGAAATCGCGCTCAAGAGGCATCGAAAGAAAATGAAGAGAAATTGCAAAGTTTCGTTAACTCTAACGTTATTGGTATTGTTTTTGGCGACATAAATGGGGGCATTTACCAAGCAAACAAGGAATTTTTGAGAATAATTGATTATACACAAGAGGATTTACTAGCTGGTAGGATAGATTGGCGGCATCTAACACCACCAGAATACTTATATTTAGATGAACAAGCGATCGCTCAAGCTAAGTCCAGTAGACATCTCCGAAAAAGAATAAAATTATGGTATAACGGGATAAAATCGTGGATCTACCCTGAGATTATGAGCAACATAGTAGAGTATATTCATAACAATCCTGAAGAATCACAACGGTTATTAGGA
>OGVQ01000146.1_pt1 | contig 12746 bp, 10 predicted proteins | sample 1575801 | NCBI WGS metagenome assembly OGVQ01 (sample SAMN07581550, study PRJEB24739) | freshwater metagenome | place: Singapore | collected 2015-04 | reverse complement strand
GCAGCAACGCGATTAACGTCAATGCAGGATAAATCCTGCAACTAGCATTCATCCCTTGTCTAAAGCACAGATGTGACTTCCTGAGTCAGTCACATCTTCAAGGGTTTTCGGCATTTTTCTTATAAACAATTAAATTTATCCTGTATCATAGTTATGCTAGAGACAATTAGCTGTTGCCAATTTTACCTATACCTCAGTTTTCCAACCTCATCATTTTATTTTTGATGGTGATGCAGTCACCATCAAATTTAGAAATTTTTAATCTACTGACTTTAAATGTTGCACTATTCTGACTGCTGATCAAGCCTGAAAACATCATGATTATAATTGGGAAGAGCATCTTCATTACTAACCTCCTCCGACAAATTCACTAACAAAGCTTGTATTCGCATCCGGGCGATATAAGGCCAACCGCCTTCTGATTCAATATCTCTGAGTAGTGAGTATAGTCGCTGACGATTTGTTGGCAAATTTGCTTGAAATACTCCATCCCGAATTTCTCTGTGTAACTGTTCTAAATGGCGTAACACAGCCAATAGAGCAATAACATCTCCATCACAAGCTTGAGCTACTTCTTTCACAGCAGTAGAAATATCCTGTAAACGCCAGGATAAATCCCCAGAGTCCGAATTTTGATCATTGTTCACAGCTAGGGTTACTCCATAAAACTATTGACACTCCCCGGTCTAAAGACGGGGGGATTCTACCAGACTCACCGTTAGACGACAGGTTAACACACTTCGGCAAGCTCAGTGCATCGCCAATCGCCCAAGAGGGCAAATCTCCTGTAGCGTAAGTTCCCCTATTCCCTACGGTACTTAATCCTAATGTGAGGATGTTAATACTGGCGTTAATATCCCTATCTTCAACAAACCCACGATGATGACAAACATGAGTTCTAGTCGCTAGAGATTTTTGGACTTTTTGACCACAATTAGAGCAATGCCTAAACGACAGTTAAGTTTTTCCGCCACGCTCCAAAACTTAACCTCAAGGGTTTTCAGTGTAGTCTCTTATAAGAGACTGGGAAAGTTTGTTGATTGATCAACGATTGATGCAAAATATAGCAGAGAAACTGGAAAGAGAAATGTTTGTTGCTTCTTCCCACTGAACGCCTAAACTCCTACCCCTCTGCTCCCCTGCCTCCTACCTCCTGATACATAACTTTATAGCTATTATCAGGTAGGAAGAATCCTTAGTGATAAGCTATAGAAGGCTTTTCCATGATTTGCGCTGTATTACAGCAGGATTTAACGACTAGAATCTTTTGATTTTGAGTTAAAAAAAATCGTATGATCTGGCTAATTTCCCTATCCAAACAATTGTATGTACTCGCAATACATACACCATCGACAATGGATGTGGTTGGCTGCTTAGTCTATGGTTTGAATTCCAGACTCACAAGACAGATGACGTTTAAGTACGTTTAGCAAAGCAGTTGCACAAATTAAATACTAATTTTTGACATTGAGGTTGACCATGAGGTATCGCGCTTTAATCCTTGCTTTCCTTGCTATGTGCTTAGGACTAATTACTGCTTGCAGTGATGCACCATCTGCCACCGCTCGCGAAGTCCTTACCTATGAACAAATTCGCGGCACTGGGTTAGCAAACAAATGCCCCCAACTTTCAGAAACCAGCCGTGGTTCTATCCCCATTGATGCCAATCAAACATACACTATCAAAGAACTTTGTTTAGAACCAACAAATTACTTTGTCAAAGAAGAACCTGCTAACAAACGTCAAAAAGCAGAATTTGTACCTGGTAAAGTAATGACTAGATATACCTCTACCATTGACCAAGTACAAGGAAAGCTCACCGTTAACCCAGATAATAGCTTGACTTTTAAAGAAGAAGATGGTCTAGACTTCCAAGCTATTACTGTTAAACTTCCTGGTGGTGAATTAGTGCCTTTCTTATTTACCATTAAAAGCTTAGTTGCACAAACACAGCCTAACTTAACCAACATTAATACATCCACTGACTTTGAAGGAACTTTTAAAGTACCTTCCTATCGTGGTGCTGCTTTCTTAGATCCTAAAGGTCGTGGTGTAGTTAGTGGTTATGATAATGCAGTAGCTTTACCTGCCCAATCTGATGCTGAAGACTTAACCCGTACTAACGTTAAGCGTGCAGAAATCCTCAAGGGTAAAATTTCCTTACAAGTTGCCAAAGTAGATAATACTTCTGGTGAAATAGCTGGGACTTTTGAAAGTGAACAACCTTCTGATACAGACTTAGGTGCAGGTGAACCTAAAGAAGTGAAGATTCGTGGTTTATTCTATGCACGTATTGAACCTAACGCTTAAATCTGAGGTTTAAATGTAAGAATTCAGGAGTATGGCTAACGCGACGCTGCGTTATCAGAATGAAGAATAAAGAACATTTTTCTTTTATCTTCCCTGTTCCCTGAATCCTTAGGTTTAAATATAAAATTTAGAACTCAAGAAAATGTAAGTATTCAGTTATAGCACTTGTTTGTACCCAGATCCCCGACTTCTAAGATAGATTTATCCTTTCCGAATAGAATCAATTAAAGAAGTCGGGTATCTTATCACCTCACCTGAATCCTTACAAGAAAATTGATTTCTGGAATTTTCCTTAACCAAGATGCAGATTATTTACAAATAGCATCTTGGTTTTTTTATAAGTGGTGGGGAACAGACAAGTTTTCCTACAATTGATAAAATGATCTGTCAACTTCCGATTTATATGAGGCATTATGAATAAATTAAAAAAATCTCCCCAAAAAAATCTTTGGTGGGAAAGATTAATGGCCATTACTGCTGCGGCTAACCTAGTATTGGTTTTATTTGATTTAAGTTATGTACCCGGGCGAGATTTTTACTTCCGGAGAGTTCCCCAACTAACTCGATTATATGATCCCATTAAAGGTATTGAACCTCATCGTGATACTACAAAATATCTAGAAGCAATTGCAGCATTAGAAGAACAGGTAAGTCAAACAGGTTTAAATTCAGCAGAAACAAAAACCAAATTAGCAGATATTCGTCTTCTTAGTAAAGAGATGATCGAAACTAATCCTTTTGGTGGGGCTGGTAAAACAGGCACGCTGGAAAAAATTAAAAAGCGGCTGCGGGAACACATTGGCAACGAATCGGCTAAAGGAGCATTTAATACTTTTTGGAGTCGGGAGTATTTATCTCAAAATAATTGGAACCAACAAATACAATTTTTTAATACAAATATTCGCCCAGGAATTGCTGCCAACTATTACCGGAAAATTGATGAAAACGGAGAACCAACAAATGATTTTTGGATGATTGATTTACCGTTTACGATTCTATTTGCCATAGAATTATCTGGACGGGCTTTGTTAATTAAACGTAGATATAGTCATTTAAGCTGGTTAGAAGCAATTATTTGGCGTTGGTATGATTTATTATTAATAGTCCCCTTGTGGCGATGGTTGCGAGTTATACCAGTTACAATTAGACTAGATCAAGCTCAATTAATTGATCTGCATTTGGTAAGAAAACAACTGCATCAAGGTATTTTGGCTAATTTTGCCGAAGAAATTACGGAAATTGTGGTAGTACAGGTAATTAATCAAGTTCAAGGTTCTATTCAACGAGGGGAAATTACCCGTTGGTTATTACAATCAGAAAATGTTCGTTCTTACATAGATATTAATAATATCAATGAAATAGAAGCCCTGACAGGATTATTTATTAAAACTCTGGTTAATCAAGTATTACCAAAAATCCAACCGGAATTGAATGCAATTTTATGTCATAGTATTGAGGTTGCTTGTCAACAATTACCAGGTTATAAGAACTTGCTCATGTTACCAGGATTAGGTCAAGCACAAGTACAAATTAGTGAACAATTAGCCAGCCAAATTACTAATAATATCTATGCAGCTTTAACGACTGTAACTGAAGATCCTATAGCTGCTAAACTTTCTAGTCAGTTAATCGAAAAATTTACAGCTTCCTTAGCTTCGGAAATTAAACAAAAACAAGTCATGACAGAAGTACAAACTTTATTAAATGACTTTTTAGAAGAGGTGAAAATTAACTATATTCAACGTTTATCAACGGAAGATATAGAGAAAATTTTAGAACAAACTAGAAAAATGCGAACAGAATCATCCAGTAGTCTGTCTATTCCTCAATAACAATACCCTGTTCAAATTGGAAAAAGCCTTGATTTGTAGGTTGGGTTGTAGAAGGTAAACATTCGTGAAGCAATAGCATGAAACCCAACAAATGCCTTGGGTTGCGCTGTCGCTTAACCTAACCTATATAAAATGGACAAGGTATTGATATTTGATTCAGATTAGATAGAAAAGCTGCGGGCAGGATGCCCGCACCATAAGAGTTGTATAATTTAATAAATTATTTAGCCGTCTCTGGATACAAAATAAGTTTGATAGATGTTTCTTACGGAAGTTCCAGAAATCGCAATATCTGTATGAGACTAAAGGAAGACAAAGATCATGGTTTAAGTCAAGGTATGGCTTAAACCACGCTATGCTATAGGAGGATTTATGCGTGCAGTCTTAATGGCAGGTGGTTCAGGAACAAGGTTACGTCCTTTGACTTGCGATTTACCCAAACCGATGGTTCCTATTTTAAATCGCCCAATTGCTGAACATATTATCAATCTCCTGAAACGACACCAAATTTATGAAGTAATTGCTACATTACATTATTTACCAGATGTCCTCCGTGATTACTTCCAAGATGGTAGTGATTTTGGTGTACAAATGACCTATGCTATTGAAGAAGATCAGCCATTAGGAACAGCCGGTTGTGTTAAAAATATTGCTGAACTTTTGGATGAAACTTTTTTAGTTATTAGCGGTGATAGTATTACAGATTTTGATCTGAGTGCAGCCATTGAATTTCATAAACAAAAACAATCAAAAGCGACTTTAATTTTAACCCGTGTGCCTAACCCGATTGAATTTGGCGTGGTGATTACGGATACGGAAGGACGGATTAATAGATTTTTAGAAAAACCTTCTACCAGTGAAATTTTTTCCGATACTGTCAATACTGGAACTTATATTTTAGAACCAGAAGTTTTAGACTATTTACCAGAACATACTGAATGCGACTTTTCCAAAGATTTATTTCCCTTATTACTAGCTAAAAATGAACCGATTTATGGTTATGTGGCTGAGGGTTATTGGTGTGATGTGGGTCATTTGGATGCTTACCGCGAAGCCCAGTATGATGCTTTAGAAAGAAAAGTGAAGCTAAAAGTAGCTTATCCCGAAATTGCTCCCGGTTTATGGATAGGACAAAATACTTATATTGATCCTACCGCCAAAATTGCAACTCCCGCAGTTATTGGGAATAATTGCCGCATTGGTGCGAGGGTAAAAATTGAAGATGGTACAGTAATTGGTGATAATGTCACCATTGGTGCTGATGCCCATTTAAAGAGGCCTATTATTTGGAATGGGGCAATTATTGGGGATGAAGCCCAATTATCGGCTTGTGTCATTTCCCGTGGAACTCGCGTAGATAGACGCGCTCATGTTTTAGAAGCTGCTGTAGTTGGTTCTTTATCCACCGTGGGAGAAGAGGCGCAAATTAGTCCTGGGGTGAGGGTGTGGCCGAGTAAAAAGATTGAGTCTGGGGCGGTTTTAAATATTAATCTGATTTGGGGGAATATCGCCCAAAGGAATTTATTTGGACAGAGGGGAGTACAGGGTTTAGCCAATATTGATATTACGCCAGAGTTTGCGGTGAAGTTGGGTGCTGCTTATGGTTCAACTTTGAAACCTGGTTCAATGGTGACAGTTTCCCGTGATCAACGCAATGTTTCCCGCATGGTGACACGCTCTTTAATTGCGGGTTTAATGTCTGTGGGTGTGGATGTGCAAAACCTCGATACTACAGCCATTCCCATCGCGCGGACGGTGATACCGACAATGCAAGTGGCTGGGGGTATTCATGTACGGGTACATCCAGAACGGCGGGATTATATCTTAATTGAGTTTATGGATATGAAAGGAATTAATATTTCTAAAGCTCAAGAAAAGAAAATTGAGGGGGCGTATTTTAAGGAAGATATGCGCCGTTCCCAAAGTCATGAAATTGGAGATGTGGTATATTCTAGCCAATTAATGGATTGTTATGGTAAGGCTTTTGAGAAGTTATTGAATGTGGATACTCTGCGTAATAGTCGGGCAAAGGTGGTAATTGACTATGTTTACGCTGTATCTGGGGCGGTTTTACCGCAAATGTTAGATAAATTTGGTGCTGATGCGGTGGTGCTAAATGCAAGTTTGAATAAAACGGCAATTTCTAACGCTGATAGGGAATTACTGTTAACTCAATTAGGCCATGTTGTGGAGGCGGTAAATGCTAATTTTGGTGTGCAGGTATCAGCCAATGGGGAACAGTTAATCTTAGTTGATGAATCGGGTTTTCCCATTCGGGGGGAAATGCTGACAGCTTTGATGGTGGATATGATGTTAACTGCAAATCCTAGAAGTTCGGTAGTTGTTCCAGTTCATGCTTCTAGTGCGGTGGAATTAGTCGCTCATCGTCATGATGGTAATGTAATTCGCACAAAAGCAAATCCGACGGCTTTAATGGAGGCTTGTCAAAAAAATCCCAATGTGGTTTTAGGAGGTAGTGGAGAAACTGGATTTATTTTTCCGCAGTTGCACCCAGGGTTTGATTCCATGTTCTGCATTGCCAAGTTAATTGAAATGTTAACAATTCAAGAGCGATCGCTTGCAACTGTCCGTTCTGAGTTACCCCGTGTCATTCACAGAAGTTACACAGTGCGCTGTCCTTGGACTGCTAAGGGGGCGTTAATGCGTTATTTGGTGGAAACTCACCCCGCCCAAAATTTGGAATTAATTGATGGTGTGAAAATTCGTCAACCCTATGATGACAATTGGGTGTTATTGTTACCTGATGCCAGTGAGCCGTTAGTTCATCTTTATGTTAACAGTAGCGATCGGGATTGGGTAGATGAAACTCTCAGAGACTACCGCGCCCGTGTGCAGTATTTTGTGGAACGGGAACAGGAGAATTATAGATTGGATATCTAAATTTTTGGTAATTTAGCGCCTTTATCTTCTTTGTTTTTCAGCCATGTTAAGCTGTTGTGCCTTTAATTTGAATAATTAATACAAGCAAGATGCTTGTGCTACCGTAACTTCAGATTTTTTAATTATACAGTTTAGCTGCACATCAGCTTAAGAAGGATGTGGGTAATGGATAGGTTAATTCACGTGCCATTCATCCCACGCTGCCCTTCGGGTCGGTCGTGGGGCTTGAAGTTGGTTAAGCTAAAGCTGTCAAGCTTCTGTTCAGACTAGGTGCTGCTTTAGATGGGAATGAAAAATGTTAGAGTGAAAAGTGCATCTAGTAGCATGAAAATCTTGACTAAATCACCTGTGCGGAAAATCGTTATTGCTGGTAACTGGAAAATGTTTAAAACCCAGGCAGAATCCGCAGAATTTTTAAGCGGATTTTTGCCTCACTTGGAGGAAACACCCTCACAAAGAGAGGTGATATTATGTCCTCCCTTCACCGATTTAAGCCTGATTTCCAAATCTTTACATGGTAGTCGTGTAAATTTGGGCGCTCAAAACGTCCACTGGGAAGAAAACGGCGCGTATACGGGAGAAATTGCTGCTCCCATGCTCCTAGAAATCGGTGTGCGTTATGTAATTATTGGACACAGCGAAAGAAGACAATTCTTTGGGGAAACAGATGCAACTGTAAATCTCCGTCTCAAAGCAGCCCAAAAATATGGACTCATACCTATTCTCTGTGTCGGGGAAACAAAACAACAACGGGATGCAGGGGAAACCGAATCAATAATTAGCACCCAATTAAAAAAAGATTTAGTAGATATTGATCAAACTAACTTGATCATTGCCTATGAACCAATTTGGGCTATTGGTACTGGTGATACCTGTGAAAGCAAGGAAGCAAATCGGGTAATTGGTTTAATTCGCAGTCAATTAACTAATCCTCTAGTTCCGATCCAATATGGCGGTTCAGTCAAACCGAATAATATTGATGAAATCATGGAACAGCCAGAAATTGATGGTGTGCTTGTCGGTGGGGCTAGTCTAGAACCTGATAGTTTTGCCAGAATTGTCAATTATCAATAGTGGGGATAGGGGGATGGGGGTAAATCAATTCAAAATTCAAAATTCAAAAGTTTTATGTCTAGTAAGTTAACTATCCGCGATCGCTGTTTTGCTTGGGGACAGCGAACTTATATGATGGGGATTTTGAATGTCACCCCTGATAGTTTTAGTGATGGTGGTAAATTTAACACTACCTCGGCAGCTTTAACTCAGGCACAAACTATGGTGGCGGCTGGTGCTGATATCGTTGATATTGGCGGACAGTCTACCCGTCCCGGTGCAGAGCAAATATCACTAGAAACGGAAATGGAGCGTGTACTCTCGGTTTTGCAGTTATTACGTCCATTAATTGATGTTCCTATTTCCGTAGATACAACTAGAGCAGAAGTAGCTAAAGCAGCAATCCAAGCTGGGGCAGATATAGTTAATGATATTTCGGCTGGAACATTTGACCCGCAAATGTTGCCAACTGTGGCTAGTTTAGATGTACCGATCATCTTAATGCACATTCGTGGCAATCCTCAAACTATGCAACAATTGACAAATTATCAAGATTTAATAGGTGATATTTATAATTTTTTATCTGAGAAAATTACCGCCGGGAAGTTATTAGGAATTGACCACAATAAAATTATTATTGATCCTGGTATTGGGTTTGCGAAAAATCAGGAGCAGAATTTAGAAATTTTGCGCCAGTTGCGATCGCTCAAAAAACTAAATTCTCCCATTTTAGTTGGAGTATCTCGCAAGAGTTTTATCGGTAATATTCTCAACCAACCAGATCCTAAATTGCGAGTGTGGGGAACAGCCGCAGCTTGTTGTGCAGCCATTTTTAATGGTGCAGATATCCTCCGAGTTCACGATGTTGAAGAAATGCAACAAGTTACTTTAGTAGCAGATGCTATTTATCGTAATTCTTAATCAGGGTGTACTGTCAACAGTTAACTAATTAGATCCATTCCCATTACCAGATTTCTGATTATGATTTTCTTCTACTGAATCAGAAATTAATTCTTGGAACATTTCCGTTGAATTAGCAGGATCTACAAACACAATTTTAGCATTATTACTTTCACCCAACTTTTGACTAGCATCTACATAATCTTGAGCCACCAAATAGCGTAAAATGTCCTTACTTTCAGGATGTTTACGTAAGGCTTCAGCTATTATTTCTATAGATGTTTTTGTTCCTTCCGCCCGTTTAACTGCTGCTTGTCTTTCACCTTCCGCCGCTTCTATTGCTGCTTTTTTCTTAATTTGTGCTGTTTGTTGTTCTTGCATTGACTTGCGTACAGCCTCCGGTGGGTTGATACTTTGAATATCTAACCGGATAATTTCTACTCCCCAACCCGACGCAATTGGATTTAATTCCCCTAATATATTCCTGTTCATTTCATCTCTGGACATATTAGTCTCCTCCAAGGTATTTTGGGCAATGTTTTCTCGGAGGGTAGTTGTAGCTAAATTGCTAAGTGCTGGTTGTAAATCATCAATTGCATAATAGCTTTTTTCAATGTCCTGAATACGCCAATAAAGAATGGCATCAACTTCTAAATACACACCATCTTTAGTAATAACATTTTGCGGTTTAATATCTAATAACTGCTCTCTAGTTGTATCTTCCATCACAATTTGATCAAGGATGGGGACGATAAAACTTAGTCCGGGGTTGAGTTTGCGATGATACCGCCCTAGTCTTTCCACTAAAGCCACATTACCCTGATTTACCAGCTTTGCCGATGCTAACCCATAACCAACGAGAACTAAAAATATGATAAAAATTATTGGATCCATTATTCTCTCCTGTTTCAGCTTTGAGTAGAATTGATTGTTATCTTTATGAATTGACTAACTTTAATTTTAAATGGGTTGAATGTGTAAAAATTTATCCTAATTTAACAACTACCGCAAGCAAAAATCAAAAAATCTCACGCCCAAACTCAAAGAGAGAAAATTTTTCTTTGGGTCTTGGCGTGAGACATCATTCTACGTTAACCACCGAGCCGCGTCTTTAGCGTGGTAAGTTAAAATTAAATCTGCACCTGCACGCTTGAAGCCTGTTAATGTTTCCATAACTACACGTTGTTCATCAATCCAGCCATTTAAAGCCGCAGCTTTGATCATGGCATACTCACCGGATACATTATAAGCCGCTACAGGTAAATTACTTGCTTCCTTTACTCGCCAGATTATATCCATATATGCTAAGGCTGGCTTAACCATGATCATGTCAGCACCTTCGGCTATATCTAACTCAATTTCTTTAATAGCTTCACGGGCGTTACCGGGGTCCATTTGGTAGGTGCGGCGATCGCCAAACTGTGGTGTTGAGTCAGCAGCATCTCGGAATGGCCCATAATAAGCCGAAGCATATTTAGCAGCATAGGACATAATCGGCGTATCTGTGAATCCAGCTTCATCCAAACCGGCGCGAATAGCTTGAACAAAACCATCCATCATCCCAGAAGGGGCAATAATATCTGCACCGGCTTTAGCTTGAGCAACGGCGGTTTTCTTTAATAATTCTAAAGTCGGGTCATTTAAAACCCGTCCTGTCAAATCACCAACTTGTAAATAACCACAATGGCCATGACTTGTATATTCACACAAACAGGTATCTGCTACCACAATTAAATCAGGAACTGCATTTTTTACTGCGGTTGCTGCTTTTTGTACTATCCCACAATCATGCCAAGCACCGGTAGCATCTACGTCTTTATCTTCAGGAATTCCAAATAAAATAATTGCCGGAATTCCTAAGTCATAAACCTCTTTAGCTTCTTCAACAATTTTATCTACCGATAGCTGATAGACACCGGGCATAGATTTGACTTCCTTAGCAATACCTTCGCCGGGTACGGCAAATAATGGATAAATCAAATCGCTAGTAGTTAAAACGGTTTCACGTACCATACGACGTAATTGGGTATGGCTACGCAAGCGGCGGGGACGATGTACTGGAAACATAAATTTTGTTCAGACAAAACAATAGGATGGACACAGAATAAAGCGTCACAAAACGATGTTTTTAGCTTGCTCTATTCAGACAAACTACAATCAGTGCTTAACTGTCTTTTGCCCTACTGTTGATGAAGCTGTGGGGCAATTTTATATTTTACAGCTTGAGATACACTAGCCGAGAATCAATTTGCAAAAAACAATCTTAAAAAATTAGATCAATTGATTTTAGTAAATTAATGATTCAAAGATTGGTAATTAATTAAATTACCATATTTTTTACTAATTTGATCTTACAATAATCGAAAAATAAGCGGATAACGCCAAGGTTCACTAGAATTGCTAAAAACCCCAATTAGTGCTAAGACAGTTAGTCCCCAGTGGAGTAGATATCCTAGTCCTAGAATTGGTAACAAAACAAATAGTGGTAAAATCAACCAACCGGTAAAAAATAACAATCCTGCCAAGATCGATCCGTATAACCAAACGTTAAAGTGAAAGTTGATAGACTCTTTGGCGTTTTCCTTGACGACGGGATCATCGGTAACAAATAATATAGCTATAGGTATGCCAATTGATATACCCGCAGTGCTGAAAAAAATTGCGCCATGACACAATGCGGATAGTAATTTTCGCTTGTCTGTGTCGTACATTCTTTTCTCCTATTCAATTCTGGTTAATTATTATATCAAGAATGAGTGCATCATTTCCAGGCTAAAATATGCCCTCCATTCTTAAATATCTTTATGTGGTGAGTTAGTCAGGTTATAACCCACCATCAAGTTATCATTCCCAGATCCCCGACTTCTTTGATTAATTGTGTCTACAAATGATAAATTGATTACAGAAGTCGGGGATCTTTTGCCTCACCTGAATTAAGCTGTTGTGCATTTAATTTGTATAATTCTTGCGGGCAAGACTTGTACTGAGTTTGCCGAAGTATGCCCGCACTACAAGAAATAACAACATTAGGATTATTGGGTCTAGCTGCGTGATAGCTTATGAGGATTGATCTGAGTAGGAGATAATTTAACAGCAACAATAGGTATTGCAGTTGCTACAATCAAAACCGCAATAGCTAAAATCACAGCAACGGGTTTACCTCCAGATGTGACTAACACTGTCATAATGTTCTTGATTGTTTCTCCTACCACTTGTGTTAATTCAACGATTTCTGATTTAGTGAACTTATCAACTATCTTCTCCCCAGTTTCTAAAATTTTGCTGGTGTTGTCGGACTGGATAGGAAAATTATCTTTTTCAGTGGGTTGTTGAGACATGGGTTTACACTCCTGGGATATGTGTCTTTTTTCATGTCTCTATCATTGCTTATCCTTATACGGAATAACTAGGACTAGGTAAATAAGGGTTATCGGGATAAATCTCAAAAATTTCTACAAAAATTTCTAGGTAAATCTAGGATAATGTGAGTTTTGTTGTAAAATAATAACTACTTTCGCAATTCACCTAAGTACAAATGGAAGCACAAAAAGCCTTAGAATCTATTAAACAAATATTGGAAACAAGAGGAAAAACATTTAATAGTATAGAATCAAAGGTTTTGGATACCTGGTACTGGGTTTTTTGGTTTTTCAGAAAAAACCTGTAGTACAATACCGAATAAATCATGTACTAGACGCGAAAATCCATATCCTGAACATCCTTACATCCGGGGTATCGTGACTGGGAAAC
>OGVQ01000144.1_pt1 | contig 12815 bp, 16 predicted proteins | sample 1575801 | NCBI WGS metagenome assembly OGVQ01 (sample SAMN07581550, study PRJEB24739) | freshwater metagenome | place: Singapore | collected 2015-04 | reverse complement strand
CATGAATTACCCCTACGAAATAATCAGGGTTGCAGTTACATCTTGCGTAAGTCCTATCTAAATTATCTGCCTGTAACTTAATTACACCCAAAACATCACGCCATTGTTTTTCTGATTTACTTATATATTCCAGAGTTTGATGAAATAGTTTCACCTAGTGATGATGATTTTCAATCTAGTGGTTTAGTTAGTTCATCTGTGATTATTAGATTGAGTTTCTTAACAGTTATTACTCGTAACAATATAATTAGCTCAATTGGGTCAATTTCCAAAGAAAGACACCAACGATTATTATATAATTTGAGTCAATATTTAATTCAATCAAAAGATTAATATAGAAAAATTATCTCACTTGGTCTGAAAAATATTCTGCACCATCCTCTTCTCCACTCTATCAGCAGCATAATCCAACTCTATCACCTCACCATCACTCAAAAACCAACCCAAAGCCCCAATATTCTCTTGTGCTTGTTCCAAACTTTTAGCCCCAGGAATGGGAATTGTGCCTTTACTAATACACCAATTAATAGCCACTTGAGACATAGTTTTATTTCTGGTATTTGCTATTTCTTGCAAACAACCTAAAAGCGGCTTCATTCCTGGTAATAACTGCTTACATAAAAATCCCCGAACACCTTGAGGAAAACTGCCATTTTCTGAAAACTTCCCGGTTAATAAACCCAAACCTAAAGGACTATAAGCAATTAATTTAATTCCCAAATCATCACAAACATCCTTTAAACCTAATTCCGTCACTGGATAGGTAGATAAAAGTGAATATTGCACCTGCAAAGTTTTAATAGGTATACCCCTTTCCTGAAATCTTTTATGCACCCATAAAAGTCTTTTAGTTCCATAATTAGATAATCCCACACCCTTCACCAAACCCTGTTCATACAAATCACCTAAACCATCTAATAAACCTACCTCTTGCCAAGGTGCATAATTAGCTGTAGACCAGTGCATTTGCACTAAATCAACATTGCGTCCTAATCTTTTTGCAGAGGCATGACAAGCTGATATAATTGAGTTTCTTGTCCATCTCCAAGGATAAGCAGCTAACTTAGTGGCAATACAAATATTCTCGTGATTTATTCCCTGATATGCTTGGGCAAATTTTCCTAAAAGTAACTCACTTCGTCCCTTTAACTTACCTGTACCGTAGGAATCACCCGTATCAAATAGTGTGATACTATTGCTCACACAGAGATTAAAAACCTCCTGTAACTGGTTATCCATACTTTCATTGTATCCCCAGAGCAGTTGGTTTCCCCAAGCCCAAGTTCCGCAACCCATGAGAGGGAGATTTAATAAATTGTCAGTTAGCATAATTAAGAAAAACTTGCCAATTGTTATAAAGTAATTATTTGGGAATAATACCAATTATCCGTAAAGCTAAACCAAATAATTATCATTTTTATTTATCTGCATTTAACTTTCATTTTAAAAATATCACAAGTATCAAAGTAAAAACTAAATGCCCATTATCATTTGTCCGGGAATTCATGCCCCAGAATTAACTAAAAGCTTCATCCAAGGGTGCTTAAATCAATCTGGTGAAAAACCCATAGATATACTGGTTTATCCTGAACAGGGTTATTTAACTTTATCAACATTGCATATTTTACATTTTTTGTGCGATTCCTTGGGAGTACCTAGCGATCGCCTCGGTAATAAGCTAAAATCGCCTGTTATATTCTTATGCTTTAGTGCTGGTGTTATTGGAGGTATAGGTGCAGCTACAGCATGGCAACTTTTGGGAGGTCATGTTCAAGCCTTTATTGCTATTGATGGTTGGGGAGTCCCTCTAGGGGGCAATTTCCCCATACATCGTTTAAGTCATGATCATTATACCCATTGGACTTCAGCTTACCTCGGTATGGGAGAAAACAACTTTTACGCCGAGCCAGCAGTTGACCATTTATCAATGTGGCAGTCCCCCCAATCTGTCCAAGGACAGTGGACAAATCCCTCCGTTGGCTTCTCTCCACCTAAACAATACCTCAGTGCATCCGAATTTCTCAATTTCCTATTAGAACGTTATAACAAGAAATAGTGATTATTTATTCCCCATTCCCAAGTATCTGATGCTTCCTCCTGAACCTACTGCTGTTAATAATGGTTTTGCCGCACTGATCAAAAACCGGGGTTTTATGCTCCTGTGGATTGGTCAACTAATTTCTCAATTAGCTGATAAGGTATTCTTTGTGTTAATGATTGCCTTACTCAAACTCTACCTACCTAGCAATGAGATAGACGGTGACGCACGCTTCTATTTATATATGGCCTTTACCCTGCCAGCAATGCTGTTTGGGTCTGCCGGTGGTGTTATCGTTGACCGTGTGCCAAAAAAACTGATTATGGTAGGTTCAGATGTGGTGCGGGGATTATTCATGATTTTAATTCCCTTCCTGCCACGACAATTTGGGATCCTTTTATTCTTTACCTTTGGTATCTCCACCGTTACCCAGTTTTTTGCCCCAGCGGAACAAGCGTCAATTCCGTTGTTGGTGAGAAAGGAAGGTTTAATGGCTGCTAATGCCCTATTTAGTAGCACTATGATGGCAGCATTAATTATTGGTAATGCAGTGGCTACTCCGATGTTAAACTGGTTTGAAACCTTTAATAAAGGCTTTGGCAAAGAATTGGTTGTCGGCTGCTTGTACCTGATTTCTGCCATGATTATGATGCCAATTCAGTTTCGAGAACATAGACACATTGACAAAACCGCACCCGCAATTAATCCTTGGGCGGAATTTGTGCTAGGACTGCGCTATCTCAAACAAAATCGGCTGGTGTGGAATGCTATGCTACAAATTGTCACCTTATACTGCGTATTTGCCGCCCTGATAGAATTAGCCATTGGTATGGCCGCAAGATTACATTTAGCACCAGAAGAGTTTAGCTCTTTCGTAGCGGCGGCTGGGGTAGGTATGGTGATAGGTGCGGCTATTCTTGGGCATTCTGGCCATCGTCTTCATCATAAACCCTTGCCTTTAATCGGATTTTTGATTATGGCATTTTCCTTGGGTTTATTCATTTTCATTGATAACCAACCCCTAGCATTAGGACTGTGCATTTTCTTGGGCGTAGGTGCAGCTTTTGTCAATGTGCCAATGCAAACTTTAATTCAGCAACAAACACCATCAGAAATGCACGGTAAAGTCTTTGGCTTTCAAAATCATGCCATTAATATTGCCCTAACCGCACCTTTGTTAATTACCACCAAGTTAGTTAATGCCTTTGGTTTGTCCGCAGTTTTATTGGGAATGAGTATAGCTGTCGCAGCTATTGGTATGTGGACTTGGCAAAATACTCGCCGGGTCTTGCAAGATGTAATCTAAAAATTGTAGAATCAAAATCCATTCTTAATGTTGATCAATCAAGCTTTCTCTGCAATTGTGATAATTTTTAACTTAAAATGAGATTTTAAATACAAAATCTAAGCGTTAATTTTAGCTATACTTTGAGGTTAACCGTGGTTTCGTCTTCTCAAATCAGTCTCCCACAATCTGAAAATCACAAACAGTCTGCTATCTCTAATTCCTCAGTTCCCACACCCCAACGCGCATCTGGCGGTTTTGCCTTGATAGATAGTCTCATCCGTCATGGCGTTGAACATATTTTTGGTTATCCCGGTGGCGCAATTCTGCCGATTTATGATGACCTCTATAAAATAGAAGCCTGTGGTACAATTCAGCATATCTTAGTTAGACACGAACAAGGTGCATCCCACGCCGCCGACGGTTACGCCCGTGCTACTGGTAAAGTAGGAGTATGTTTTGGTACTTCCGGTCCTGGAGCAACCAATTTAGTTACAGGTATTGCTACAGCTTACATGGATTCTATTCCCATGATTGTCGTTACGGGACAAGTACCACGGGCGGCAATTGGTACAGATGCTTTTCAAGAAACAGATATTTACGGGATTACTTTACCCATTGTTAAGCATTCCTATGTCGTCCGTGATGCCAAAGATATGGCGCGGATTGTCGCTGAAGCTTTTCATATTGCCAGCACTGGTAGACCTGGACCGGTTTTAATTGATGTTCCTAAAGATGTGGCTTTAGAAGAGTTTGATTATGTGCCTGTCGCACCGGGTTCTATTAAGTTACCGGGTTATCGTCCCACGGTGAAGGGAAATCCTCGCCAAATTAATGCAGCAATCCAATTAATTCGAGAAAGTCGCCGCCCCTTGTTGTATGTTGGGGGAGGAGCGATCGCTGCTAATGCCCACGAAGAAGTCAAACAACTGGCAGAATTATTTAATCTCCCCGTCACTACCACCTTAATGGGTATCGGTGCATTTGACGAACATCATCCCCTGTCTTTGGGAATGTTGGGAATGCACGGTACTGCTTACGCCAACTTTGCTGTTACAGATTGCGATTTATTAATTTGCGTCGGCGCAAGATTTGATGACCGCGTGACAGGTAAATTAGATGAATTTGCCTCTTTAGCTAAGGTCATTCACATTGATATTGACCCCGCAGAAGTCGGTAAAAACCGCGTTCCCGAAGTTCCCATTGTTGGTGATGTTAAAAACGTCTTAAAAGACTTATTACGCCGATGTCAAGACGCAAATACTAAAGCTACACCCAACCAAAACCAAGAATGGTTAAACTTAATTAACAGTTGGAAACAAGATTATCCTCTAATTGTTCCCCATCACGCTGACAGCATTTCTCCCCAAGAAGTAATTGTCGAAGTTGGCACTCAAGCACCCCAGGCATTCTACACCACAGATGTCGGTCAACATCAAATGTGGGCTGCTCAATTCCTCAAAAATGGACCAAGACGCTGGATTTCTAGCGCTGGTTTAGGAACAATGGGTTTTGGTGTCCCTGCGGCTATGGGTGTAAAGGTAGCATTCCCGGACAAAGAAGTAGTCTGTATTAGCGGTGATGCCAGTTTCCAAATGTGTTTGCAGGAGTTGGGAACACTAGCACAATATGGGATTAATGTCAAGACCTTGATCTTAAATAACGGTTGGCAGGGAATGGTGCGTCAGTGGCAAGAAGCCTTCTATGGCCAGCGTTATTCATCTTCTAACATGGAAGTAGGAATGCCTGATATTGAGCTTTTAGCACAGGCTTATGGCATCAAGGGGATAGTAATTACCAAGCGGGAAGAGTTGGCAGATAAAATTGCCGAAATGCTGGCACATAATGGACCTGTAATTGTCAATGTCCACGTTACCAGAGATGAAAATTGTTATCCCATGGTAGCCCCTGGTAAGAATAACTCGCAAATGGTGGGTTTACCTAAGCCAACATCAAGAACCGCAGTTGAATCAATTTCTTGCAGCAATTGTGGAACTCAAAACCAAGCTAATCATAATTTCTGTTCTGAGTGTGGAACAAAGTTGTAGTTAGATTTTGTAAGGGTTTAGCGTTATGCTTTACCCTTATACAAAATGGTAATTTATAATTTCAAGCAACATCAATTAATTGTTCTAGAGATAATAAATATTTATAACAACTAAGTTATGGGAATTGAAGAATTATTACTACCATTTCGAGAACAAATATTAAAAATTGCCACTAAATATGGTGCTTATAATCTGCGGGGTTTTGGTTCTGTTGCTAGAGGTGAAGCAACACCAGATAGCGATGTAGATTTTTTAGTAGAATTAAAACCACAAAGTAGTTTATTTAATTATATTGGTTTAATGCAGGATTTAGCAGCATTGCTAGGGCGAAAAGTAGATATTGCTGAACCTAATAATTTACATGAATTAATTAAAGATAAAGTATTAAGTGAGGCTGTACCTTTATGAAAGATGAGCGTTTATATTTAAGTAATATTCAATTCAAGAATGTATCGAACGGAATTTATCTGATTTGAAAAGGCAAGTTACAACAATTTTAAATAATTTATAACAAAATCCTGTGATGATATTTTTATCATCACGTCTAGTTTCTATAGGTTTTCTATAAATTCTTCTGGAGTAATTTGTGCTTGTTTAAGAATACCGCTTAATGTACCTACCTTGAGTTCTTGATGTAATGGTACAACACAACCAATTTCACCATTAATTGTTTGTTTTTTCATAATCACATGACTACCAGTTTGTCTAACTTGGTAAAATCCTAAACGTTCCAATGCCAGAATTGCTTCTTTACTAGGAATTCGTGGTAATTTAGGCATAAGTAACCTCTATGCTAGTTACATATCTAGGAGAGGTTTCTGGTAAAGGAAATTCTTCTAAATAAAGTCGAGTTGCTTCTTTTAAACCTGTTATTGCTTGTTCTATGGTTTCTCCTTGATCTACTGTACCAACTTCTGGACACTCAGCGATATATATATCATCTTCTTTGTAAATAATTACTGTAAAGCTGCGACTTTTCATGGTTTTAATAAGGGTTACCTCTAGGTTTATTTTAATATCAAAGGCAAGGTTTGAGCAATGCTAAACCCTAATATAGCATTTTCCGCTCTGATGAGGTACAAAATTGAATCATAAAACTCTTGTGGAACAGGCATCCTGCCTGTTAACCTTGTACCTCATAACAACAGGAATTGCTATAATATATTTTAACATAATTGAATATTAAGCCACATCAATTAATTGTTCTAAAGATTTAGCTAAAGGTAAAGTTTTACCATCTTCTTGATATTCGGCAATTAGCATTTCTATAACTTCCTGAGCATTTTTAACAGCTTCCTCATAAGTATCACCATGAGTATGATATTTTTGAGTAGGAAATTCTGGTAAATGAACTAAATAACATTTATCTTCACTACTCCATTGAATAATGATAGTGTAAGGTAAATTCATTCTTCTGACTCCTGTTCTTGAATTGATTTTAATTTTGCTAATTTTTCGGTAACTTCTTTTTCTATATATAGTTTAGCATCATCTACATCTTTACCAGATATTGTAATTGGATCACTAGGTAATAAAGGATGATACCACCGGGTATGACTTCCTTTTGCTGAACGGTAAATAAAACCAGCTTTTTTGAGTAAACTTTTTAATTCTCTGATTTTTTTAGGCATTTTTCATAGGTTTTCATGAGGTTTACATCTATTTTCAAGCGGTAGCAAACTCTGTGAAAACTCTTTTACTGGGATGATGGAAACCCAAAACAATATCATTTTGCGGTATTCCTGCTGATAGTAAATCATCAACTACACATAAATCTGTTGCATCTTCTTCTACCCAAACTTTGCCATTTTTAATGGTAAGATAAATGATGATATGCTGTATCTGCTTTTTATTTTCCCAACCAAAACGAAACTAAATATATTGATCTCTAGCTTCATCAATAGCCAAACGTTCACTAACTTCAAATTCACATTTTTTTGAAGTTTGATCATTAGTCATTTCGTAATATTCAGTTAATATTTTTTTGATGATATTCCGGTATTGTTCTAGTTTATCCATTGCTGAATTTCCTCCTTTTCTGTATTAACAACTATTAACAGCAGGTGATTTTCCTGAATTACAGCTTGTACGGATTTCCGTTATCTATATTCAATTTTTGATTAATTGGTGTTTTGTTCATAATCTTATTTTTGATAAGATATCATCTGGTGTCATAGGGTTTAAACCTTCAATATTGAGAAAATGTTTAATATTGTATGTGGCAAAATAATCTACTGGATAGGTAATTACTAATCCTGCTAAACGAATATCAAAAATTCTGGCTGATAGACAATTACTATTAACAGCTAATTCTAAAGTTTTTTCTGTAGTTAATTGGTTAGGATATAAGACTTCAAAAACACCACTTAAATAAACTTCTGTAATTAGCTTGTTAACATCTTGTGGCGTTAATGGCTGATTTTTCATTGCTACAGAATTGGTTAAAATTCTGTATAGTTCTATGATATTTTGTTCAGCAATAACTCCAGTAATTTGATTTTCAAATACTAAGTTTAACAAATTAGCAGAGTTTTCATGATAAATTGATGATTCATCATGAGCATAAATTAATACATTGGTGTCGAAGAATACTTTAATCTTGTTCATAAATCTTTTCTCTGTCTAAATATTCTTCTTTGATATCCAGTTTGAATGTAGGAAAATGATACTTACGTTTTTTGATGGGAATGATGACAATTTCCACTTCATCACCATTTTGTAAGGTATCGGGTAAACTGTCTTGGAGAATAATTGTTTGATTTTGGATATATCCTTTCATATTTTTGAATAAACTGATAAAGGAATTTTTTGTTGTACTCTAATATAACATAAAAATAAGGATTTAGCATTGCTAAACCCCTACAGATGAAAATGCTTTAGATGCAACTTTTAAACTGGCAAGACGGGAAGGTTTAGCTGCTGATGATGCTGCTTATTTAGAGTTAGCTTTGCGGTCAAATTTACCATTAGCAACTCTTGATTCTCGGTTAGCGGAAGCTAGTGGTTGTGGTGTTAGTTTGGTTGTTTTTGATTGGGGTTGGTTAATGCATGGGTAGAGGATAGAAGGTAAAATAAAGATAATGGTAGCTACAATTTATTCAATACTTCTTGTACTTTTTGAGCAAATTGTGTATTACCTTGTTGTTGAAATAGTTGTTTAGCAGTTTCTAAATCTTTAATTGCTTGTTGTTTAAGGATGTACAGGATGAATATGGGGATTTTATCACCAATTATCTATTTCCCTAGTTTACCTCGTTCCTATACAGAATATCGGTGGTAACTTTTCAAAATCTTTAATATTAATGTGGAAGAAGTCGGTTTTTTGAGTTGTTTTAAAATCCGAATTGGTTGATTTGGATGATTAGAGTCTCTAATTTTATAAGTAATGCCAAAACCACTATTATGGGATAAAAGATCGGTAATTGTGTAACGTTCTCTCAGAACAGTACCTATTGGCAAAATATTATTTATACAAACCCTAATTACTCATAGATTGCGCTTCTTGGTAGATAATTTCTTGGAAGTGAATCATGTCTTTTTGGGGGTCAGCCAAACTGACTTTCACAAATAAATGTTCTCCCAAACTGACAGAACGACGGAAGGACATTGGCAATTGTAAACCCAAATCTTCTAATAAAATTAGAGCTAAATTACTATCTTCTCGTAACCACATTAATACCGTCACCTGCCAAACTTCTTCAGGATGACGACGTAAATATTCTAAAGCGTAATATCTATTAGTTTGTCGTTCCACCATAGTTACTTCTTGAGTGGTGCTGAGGACTGTCATCATCACTTCTCTGAGTTGTTCCGCCGAGAAAGGTAAACCTTCACCCCGTAAATGGGCTTTTAATTGGAAGTGGGTGAGTAGGTCACTATAACGACGAATGGGGGAAGTAGCTTGTGTATAAGTATCTAATCCCAAACCGGCATGGCGCACCGGTGTAATGCTCATTTCGCTCTTAGGCATACAACGGCGCATGGCACAGGAACGGACGAAGCCGGCGGGTAGTAGGAGTAATTCTTCGTCTGGGGGTAATTCTGGTTGGGGTTGGCCGCGAAATGGTAGGGGGATGTTATGGGTTTGACCGTAACGGGCGGCTACTTCACCGGCGAGAATCATCATTTCTGCGACTAACTGCCGAGATGGAGAATCATCTAAAATATCAATGTTGATGTCATCGTCTTTGACTTTGATCATCGCTTCGGGCATATTAATACTGATAGCACCTTGGGCATAACGCCAATCTTTGCGTTTTTTTGCCCAATTAGCGATCGCTTCAATTTCTGGTTCTGCCTGAACACCCAACTGTAACATCTCATCCACATCTTCATAGGTGAGGCGATAGGTAGGCTTAATCAAACCAGCGTGTATACAATAATCTGCTACAGCCCCAACTTCATCTAAAATCACGCCAAAACTCAGGGCGCAACAGACTTTCCCCTGTACTAAACTCATCGGACCTGTGGCCAAAACCTCTGGAAACATGGGAATCATCCCCGTCGGTAAATAAACCGTACTGCCCCGCTTTCTGGCTTCTAAATCCAATTCATCATCTGGTATTAATAATCTAGTGGGATCGGCTATATGTACCCATAACCGTTCTTTGCCATCTGGTAATATCTCCCAACTCAAACCATCGTCTATTTCTGTGGTGCTTTCATCATCAATGGTGTAGACCTTGAGATGAGTCAGATCGAGACGGTTTGTATCTAAATCTGTGGGAGGGAAATCCAAACGTTCTTGCGCCACTTCTAATACCTTTTGCGGAAATTGAACAGAAATTGATGAACGGCGCAGGAACAGATTTTCATGGGGACTCCACCAACCCAAATCTATCAAGAGTTGAAAGGCAGCCTGGGGAGTTGCAGAACGTCCCAGCATATTCATAGTTTCTAATACTGGGGCTGGCGGCGGACAAGCACGAGCTAAAGAGTCGTAATTTATCCCCATCTTGACAATATCCGCTAGGAGTGTGGCATATTTTTCGATAGCCTCTAACCTCTGGCGATCCTGTCGTTGCCATTCTACTGTTTCACCTCGAAGTGCCTGTTCTACACGGGCTAAAAACTCCTGCTGTCCTTTTGCCTTTTGTGCTTCTACTTCTATTTGGTGTTTGCGTTCTGCTACTTGTGTCGCGCTGCGCGGTTCGTAAGCGTCGCCTTTTTGTTTGAAATAAAGTTTATCTTCTGATAATAAACAATGGGCGGCATAACACTGGGGTGGTGTTGATGCCGAAAATAGTAAATTCGCCATTTGGCTGGGGGTAACAGTTTCCCCATCTTCAATTAATAATTCCCACGCTACTTCCAAACTAGATGGATCTAAATAAGGTTTTACTTCCGCTAAAAACCCAGGAATGTCTCCTGGTTTATAGGTCTGGCCGTTAACTGTGTAGGTCATTTGGCGAGGCGCGAGGCTATGGGATTGACCACGTTCATCTACCACAAACCAACGAGTTTTACCGTCTGGACGATCTACCACTCCCAGCCGGCAATCGCCTTGAATCCTAAATTCAACTAACGTCCCCTTATCCACAACTGTCGCGCTTTTTAGTAATTTTTAGATTTTAGATTTTAGATTAAATGAGTATTCACCCAAGTTGCTAGTTATCTAGTTTAGGTTGGTAATTGGTAATGGTTAGGTTGATTAACCCTGCTCTGTTCCCTTTTCCCTATTGCTCATCATCCAAATCTCAAGATTTGAAGTCTGGAATTTAATTATACATTCCTTTAGGATTAATCAAATTTTAGATTTTGGACTGAAAGTAAGCGGTTAATTGTACTAACGTTACTTTTTGGATCTTTATCTAAAATCCAAAATCCAAAATCCAAAATCTTTTTAGCCTTCTGCGTTAATGAAGGGCAACAATGCCACAATGCGGGCGCGTTTAATGGCCAGAGTTAGGGCGCGTTGTTGCTGACAAGTTAAGCCTGTAATTCTCCGAGGTAGAATTTTACCACGTTCTGTAACAAACTTACGCAACAAATCTACATCTTTATAATCAATGGGATCTCCGGGCTTAATAGGAGAAAGACGACGGCGATAATAACTCATTCTTATTTAATTTCCTTGTGAACTGTGTGTTTATTGCAGTGAGTACAGAACTTTTTCAGTTCTAAGCGGTTGGTTGTGTTCCGACGGTTTTTAGTGCTGGTATAGCGGGATACGCCGGGGGAACGTTTATCTGGATTTGTCCGACACTCGGTGCATTCTAGTGTCACTATTATGCGCGCACCTTTGCTCTTTGCCATAATCTTACAAACTGTAAAGCCGGGAGAATTAACACAAATGGTTATTATCTCATATTTCGCGGCAATTTTTCAACCAACCGTTTAATTTTTATATCTAATGAATAACCACGCCGGGAAGAAACGATGACTGTGTTAAAGAAGCGGTCATGGAAAGCCTGACGCATCTGAGTATCGGATAAAGCTGCACCGCCGTCAATGACTAGGGGCAGCAACAGCACTACAGCCGCAGGATTGAGGATGATATTCCCCAATAAAATGGATAATAATAAGCTAGAAAAGCAAATAATACCTTCTCTGAGCAATAATGTCTGAAATTGGGGGATTCTGTTGACTATTTCCCCATTTGCTACTTCTAGGATCTTCAAATCAAATGCCCAACGTCCTAAACTTTGTCCTTGATTGTTGTAAACTATGACAACACGGAAAATGATCCAAGCAAAAATAAAAACAAATATTTGGGCAAATTGAATACCCATTTGATTAGTTCTGACGATAGAACTCAGTAACCATGCACCAAAGAAGTCAATAGCTAAGGCCATGACTCGACGATAGATATCCCCTTTAGGGTAGTGTCTTTGATTTACTTTAACAAGAGTCATACCCTTTACCTCATTGATGGTATAATAGCAAATTTATTTAATCTCGTATAAGTTTATTTCAATATCAATTATTAAACTCCATCTATAGTCATAGGCAATGTTACTGTTAAAACAGGCAATATAATCTTATGCAAATCAATATATAATGCACATCTTACGATAAACTAAGCCTATGATGAATCTAGAAAACGTTACAATTCACCAATTTAGAGGACTTCGAGATTTAGAACTAAAGAATCTCGGACGGATTAACCTATTTGTTGGTATTAATAACTCAGGGAAAACCAGTGTTCTAGAAGCATTATCTGTCTACTGTCACCCACTAGATATTAAAGTATGGTTTAGTACAGCAAATCAACGAGAGCAAGATATGAGAGTATATCGTACTCGGCTACTGGATGCGATAAAGTGGTTATTTACGCATAATTCTGCGTCCACTGTAGAACCCGATAAACCTATTATTCTTATAAGAAAAATGCCGAAAACCCTTGAAGATGTGACTGACTCAGGAAGTCACATCTGTGCTTTAGACAAGGGATGAATGCTAGTTGCAGGATTTATCCTGCATTGACGTTAATCGCGTTGCTGCT
>OGVQ01000143.1_pt1 | contig 12838 bp, 7 predicted proteins | sample 1575801 | NCBI WGS metagenome assembly OGVQ01 (sample SAMN07581550, study PRJEB24739) | freshwater metagenome | place: Singapore | collected 2015-04 | reverse complement strand
GGTAGATCAAGAATACTGCGGTAGCTGCTGCTACGGGAGCAGAGAAAGCTAGGCAGATCCAAGGACGCATACCTAAGCGGTAAGAAAGTTCCCATTCACGACCGAGGTAGCAGAATACACCGATTAAGAAGTGGAATACTACTAACTGGTAAGGACCACCGTTATACAACCACTCATCCAAGGAAGCAGCTTCCCAAATTGGGTAGAAGTGCAAACCGATAGCGTTGGAGGAAGGAACTACTGCACCGGAAATGATGTTGTTTCCGTAGAGTAATGAACCTGCAACTGGTTCGCGGATACCGTCAATGTCAACGGGAGGAGCAGCTACGAATGCAATGATGAAGCAGGTGGTTGCTGCTAACAGGGTTGGGATCATCAATACGCCGAACCAACCGATATAAATGCGGTTTTCGGTGCTGGTGATCCACTCGCAGAAGCGATCCCATACCTTAGCGCTAGAACGCTGTTGTAAGGTTGTGGTCATTTTATGAGTGCTTTTATTTTCGTATGATTTTAGTAAGTTTTTGTGCTTACATGACTCTAAATTTAGAACATTATTTTCAATTTGTAAAGATACATTAAATTAGTCTTTCTTATCACAAATATATGTTTTGCTGATGTAAATTTTGGACATTGGTATTTGGTAATAAAGTTCTAAAAATCAAAATAGATATAAGGTAAGCTACCTTCAGGGGCTAGTAACCACACTGCATAAAAGCATAAAGGCACAAAAAAAACTTTAATTACCCAACTAAACTCTAATTTTAGGATGCGTTTAAGGAAATAAGAGACGCTCATGAACAAGGGTATTACCAACAGTAAATAATAAAGCTGAGACTGACTGATATTCAGGGCTTCAATATAGACCTTTTGGGCGAATTGTTGATCACCTGCATGACCCCAAAGATGTTGAATGACTACATTCGAGTCTTGGATGTTGGGAAGACGAAACCAAATCCAAGATGTAAATACCATGATTTGAGTCAAAAACCAGGCAATAATTATACCTATAGGAGTTCGCCAGAATAGCTTGAGAATTTTCCAGCGATCGCCAACGGCACTAGTCAAACGATGAACTACTAAAGCCAGACCATGTAATATACCCCAAATAATAAAACCCCAGGCTGAACCATGCCAAACACCAGCCACTAGCATAACTATCAGCAAATTTCCGCAGGTACGTATTAACCCGTGACGAGAACCGCCTAAAGGAAAATAGAGATAGTTCCGTAACCAGTCACCTAATGTTATGTGCCACCGTCGCCAAAAATCGGCAATACTAGTAGTAAAATAGGGGAAATCAAAATTTTCTGGCAATACTAAACCAAATAATAAAGCACTACCACGAGCTATATCTACATAACCCTTAAAATCTAAATATAACTGTAAGCCATAAGCAAAGGTAGCTAACCATAAATCCGTGCTCCCTGCTCTTTGCAAATTGCCAAAACATAAATCCACAAATATTCCCAAATTATCCGCAAGAATACCTTTTTTCACTGCTCCTCTAGCGATTAACCACAAGCCATCGGCGACTTTATCAATACTTAGAAATTTTATATTACCGAATTGTACTGATAAGTTATGATAGCGAGTAATTGGACCTGAGATAAGCTTAGGAAAAAATAGCTTGTATGTAGCAAACTCGATAAATTGAGAACTGGCAGGAGCGCCACGATAAACATCTATTAAATAGGACAAACATTCAAATGTGAAGAAAGAAATCCCTAAAGGTGCAACTATTTTTACTAACGGATCTGGTGAATTGGTTGAGAAATTGAAAACTAGATTTATGAAATGATTGATATATTTAAACCCTAGCAGAAGCAGTACATTTAAACCTATACCAGTCCATAATATTTTCAGTCGGCGTTGATTCCAGTCAGCTTGAGCAAATTGCCATTCTTCGTTAGATAAACTCCAGTCTTGAGAATGTTTTATCGGTGAAGTGTTGCTACCTATTTCTAACCCTAAACGAAAGTTAATAAATGTCAGTGCTAAAAGTAAAGGTAAATATTGAATATTTAAGGATGCGTAGAAAATCAGACTAGCTATTAGCACTATCCATAATCTGATATGTGCTGTATTAATAGTCCAGTAGATGCCTAAAACACTCAGTAGAAACAGTCCATAAAAAATAGATATGAATTTCATTGTTTATTAATTAATTAGGAAACAGGGAACAGGGAACAAATTAGGGTGTATCTCACCAGAGCAAAAACCGCTATATCTTTTTTATTATTATGTGGATATTGTGACAATACTGGTAAGTATTCAGCTATAGCGATCGTTCATACCCAGATCCCCGACTTCTTTTATTAATTATGTCCATAAATGATAAATTGATCACAGAAGTCGGGTATCTTTTTACCTCACCTGAATTCTTACCAATACTGTTTAGTAAAGAGGAAAGGTAAAGTCCAAATCCTTATCTTTCCCAAAGGGTTATTTCCCAGTTGGCCAAGTAATCATGGGATCTACAGCCAGTTTTTTGGATACTTCATAAGCACCATAACGGTTAAGGTGACTGGGATCAGAAAAGTAATCATTGATTGTTGGCCATAACTGACTGAAATCACGATATATAAAGTGAGAATTATTGGTAAAGTTTAATAAATACGCTTGGAACTGCTGTTCATATTTTGTGCGGACAGGATCTAAATATTCTGAAGTCAGAGGCATATTCACAAAAACGAGAGAAATATTATTTTTTTTGGTAAACTCTAAAATTGATTGAAATGCCTGATCTTGCTTACCTGAGAGTTGGAAAGATTTATAATCATTGTCATAATCTCCAGAAACTTTAGGGTGTTTTTGATAATAAGTTTTGGGATTATAACGAATAGACAAAGGTAAAAATCCATCAAAATCAACTCCAACAATAGAAGAATTATTATCTATTTCAGAATTATAAGTAACACCAGTGTTTAATTTTTTTTGGATATCTTCAGAACTAACAGGGAGATATTTAAGTTGTTTTTGCAGCAGGGCTTTAACTTGATCACGGTTTTTATAACTAGCAGATAAATTAGCAACAACTTCATTTAGCCAATCATTACTTATTTGATAAAAGCTAACATCTGCTCTAGCAATTTCAGTATTGATTTTGCCTGGTGTTTGTTCTGGATTTTTAGTAACTTGATCAGCGTTGATTTGTGTGGTTGCTTTCTGTATTATCTGTTTGTATCCTGGTGATGATTCAACGGCATTAAAAGTGATATCTTCTCTACCATTATTAAAAGCACGAGAACCATCAGCCCACAAAATCAATTTTGGTAATTCTTGAGGCTCTAAAACATAACGGATAATTACGTCAACGACTTGGGCAGTTGCGCCATTAATACCAAAATTAAATATATCAATATTACGATTACCTTGGCTGACTAAAGCTTTAGAAAGAGCCACAGGATCAATTCCTCGCAATGCGCGAGAAGAACCAATAATTAACACATCTGGAGGACGTTTCTTAATTGCTAAACGTTGTTTATATAGGGCTAATTGCTCATCTAATTGGCGAGCATTAAAAGTTGGCATTTGTGAACGCGCTGCCAATAAAATTGCTGTAGATGTAGCTTTTTCCTTTAATGGTGCGGCTGGTAAATTTTCCGACGCTCCCGCATCATTAATAAATCCAGAAGCATTAAAAGTAGAATCTGTTTGAGAAAAGTCTGTTGTTTTTGGCTGATTTAATAAAGATGTTTTTTCCTGATATTCCACAGGGAAAGATGCTTTGGATTCTGACGATACATTGGAAACTGTAGTAGTTTTTGGTGAATTTTTCAGAGTATGGGCAACAACATAGCCTAACATTAAATCACTTTGCAACGTGAGTAGTAATCCTAATGTCAGCCAAACCAGACCACCACCAATTCCTTGATGTTCAGGATTTTGCTCATTGTCCTGATGGACTGCTGTAAATAATTGGCTATTTAAAAGTAACTTTTTGATCAGTTGATTGGTATTTGCCACCCATTTTTTTGCGAGTTCTTTGACAAAATTGTTTACTTCCTCATTTGTTAAATCAGGAGGTAAAATTGTTTCACTGGTTTCATTTATCACTAGAGAATTTATATATTTAGATGTAACAGCAAATTCTGGTGTAGCTTCAGGAACTAATCTAGCGCGTTGTTCTAAATCAACACCATGATGCCATACAGGTTCTTTATCTCCTGCACGACGGCCATAAATACGGATACCATTAATCCGGGAAATTTTCAACTGGCGGATAAATTGAGTCACTTTGTTAGAAACTTGATGGCGTGTGGGACAAACAGGAGCATCACACATAATGTGTAATAAATTTTCTTTGCGGACTAACAATACCCGGATACCACCTGTTTTCAATCGCCAATCGAGATCAGGATTGAGTAAACGCTCTAGTAGAAATATAATTGCACCGTTGTCACCTGCACGGGCAAGATCCAAAGCAGATGTAGCTAAATTTGGATGTTGAGATGCGGGTAAAGATACCCAATCTATCCAAGCGGGTTGTTTATCACCTGTTTTCTGTCCATATATAGCTACTGAAAGAATTGCTTGGGGGGCGATGGTGTCTAATAAGGGAACAATGGTCTTGATAGCAGTTTCTTTATCTGGTGCAGGGGAGGTTTCGAGAATATCAAAGGCTGGACTACAGAATATATGCAGGGTAGATTCTTTGAGGGAAGTTTGAACGGCGATTTTAAAGCCTAGTAATTCTGCTGATAATATTTTGGCGATCGCTTGTAAATCGCCCCACCGCGCCCATTCTTTTAACATTACCTCTGGCGGTGTTAAATCTACCCGCATCCGCCAATCTGGCTCTGTTTCTCCTCGTACCTGAGAAACTAGAATACCATCTTGATAGCCCACCAGTTTTAAATGTCTCAGCTTTTGGGCTACTGTTTCCCCTAACAATGATGGATCGGGACTATAACTAGACTGACAAAATACCCAAAGGCGATTAACAATAATTTGTGGATTAGTTTTGCTAGGACATTGGCTAATTTTTACCTGAACAGCCACACCTAAATGACTGAGATGTTCACTGAGATAGCGAGCAATAGCATCTATATCACCTTGGCGTGCCAAACTTTCATTAGAGATAATCAGAGAGCCACTAGGGATTTTCTTGACATCTGCTTGATTTAAGAGAGCAGCTTCTACCTGTTCTAAATGTTGCTCTACTTGATGCAAGGAAACTCGATGATACCATTCTGGGCGATGTTGTCCTTTTTTCCGTCCGTAAACTAATACTTGATAGATGGAGGGTTGCTCGTCATTAGTGAGGGTATCCACATCAGTTTGCTGTATAGCTTGTAATAACTCTGACAGAGTTTGCCAACGTTCTGGACACTCAGCACTTTCACAAAGAATATGCAGGTCATTACCTAGCAACTGCACTTTTACGCCGAAAGTATTGATACCCGTTGCTTGGCTTATCCATTGCACTAAGGATTTTTGACGAGCTGCTTGCAGCATTTCTTTGCTATCAGGTAATACGGTTTTCATGGGCAGTGAAATTTAACAGGAATGGTGATTTGGGTAATTTGTCTGTGCTTGTTAACTAGAACCATAGAATTATCACATTTTGACGTTTTTTTTGACAATTTTGTGATCTTCCCACCTGATACAATTGTAGAAGTTTAGGAGTTCAGGAGTATGGCTAAGGACACGCTATCAGGAGTTCAAGAGTAGGGGCGGGGTTTCCCCACCCATTCAGGAGTTCAGTTAAGGCCACGCTGCGCTATCAGGATGAAAAAAGAATGAAGGATCAAAAATGAAGAACATTTTTCTTTCCTGTTCCCTGAATCCTTACATACAATTGACGAATATCCAGCCCTGGCGACAATGTTCAAGTTTTAGCATCCGCATCTAATTTTTTTGTCTCTGGAATCAAAAATTAACTTTTCCGTCTATTTTACCCATCTAGTAATTAATCAGAAAGACAATGACACCTCTAAAAAAACACTCGTTGCCGATTAATAAGTCTTGTTTTTTACAAATTGGTGCGGTATCTATACTGGTGTTGATCCTGGCTCAAAAGGCGACCAGTGAAGCATTTCTCAACTTGGGTGAAGCTAGTGAAGAATTATTTCGAGGCGATCGCCTACCTGTACTTAATTTCCCCGACGATGATCTTTAATATCTCCATATATTGCCATGACCAATCCCAAAAATATAACCCATTTACCCATACCTCCCCACTTCAACCGGGAAAAAGTTAGAGAAGTTTGGCGTGTACCTTACCAAGAAATTGCCACTGAAGCCGAAATATTTGCTCAACACTACAATATTCAACCAGCAGTTACCGATCAAAATCAGATTTGTCTATTATTAATAGATGTGCAAAATACTTTTTGTATTCCTGATTTTGAATTATTTGTTGGGGGCAAAACTGGCAATGGTGCAGTAGAAGATAATCAAAGACTGTGTGAATTTATTTATCGCCATTTGGGAGTAATTACCAAAATTATTCCTACTTTAGATAGTCACACAGCTATGCAAATATTTCATCCCATTTTTTGGGTAAATGCTCAAGGTGAACACCCCACACCAGCCGCAACTAATATTACACCCGCAGATATTGAACAAGGTATCTGGCAAGTTAACCCAGCAGTTGCCCATAGTTTGACTAATGGTGATTATGAATTATTAATAAAACAAGCATTGCATTATGTCAAACAACTCAGTCAAGATGGTAAATATCCTTTAATAGTTTGGCCTTATCATTCCATGTTAGGAGGAATTGGTCACGCCTTAGTTTCATCGTTAGAAGAAGCCATATTTTTTCATAGTATTGCCCGTCAAAGTCAAGCCCAGTTTGAATTAAAAGGTGAAAATCCTTTTACAGAAAATTATTCTATTTTACGCCCTGAAGTTTTAATAGGATGGGATAACCAACCAATTGGAAACAAAAACACAAATTTAATTCAACAACTTTTAAAATACGATGCAGTGATTATTGCTGGACAAGCTAAAAGTCATTGTGTCGCTTGGACAATTGCAGATTTATTAACAGAAATTCAACAGGTAGATAGTACCCTGACAAAGAAAATTTATCTCTTAGAAGATTGTACTTCTCCTGTGGTTGTTCCTGGAGTCGTTGACTACACAGAACAAGCAAATACCATATTTGCGAGATTTGCGGATGCAGGAATGCACATCATTAAATCAACTGAAGAATTGGTAATTGATAAATAAGCTGTACTGCATTTAATTTGTATAAGTTTAACAGGCAAGACTTGTACTAAGAGGTTAGTGAGTTTGTACTGAGCTTGTACCGAGCTTGTACTGAGCTTGTACTGATAAAATTATACCTTCTGGAACTTTTCAAACATCCTCTTAAATTGTTTCCGGGTCAATATTTAATTCTCTCAATTTTGCCGCTAAACGTGCTGCTCTTTTGGCTTCTGCTTCTGCTCTTTTGGCTTCTGCTTCTGCTCTTTCGGCTTCAGCTTCTGCTCTTCTGGCTTCAGCTTCTGCTCTTTCGGCTTCCAACTTTCTTGCTTTTGCTTCAGCTTCTGCTCTTTTACCTTCTTGTTCCGCGCTTTCTTCCGGTGTAGGAACTAAAATTCCTTCGCGTGTAAAATATCGCAATAAACCATTATAAACACCCAAATATAAACCTAGTTGTTGACTCCATAAATGTCCTTTTTCATTTGCTGTTAAAGGTTGATATTTTCCATCTAATAAATGAAAACCTGCAAATTCTAAAGTGTAAGGATCAAACCAAAAATAATCTGGAGTGCGGAATGTATTTTGATAGAGTTGTTTTTTAAATTCTCTATCTGTTTTTGCTGTACTGGGTGAGAGAATTTCGACAATTACATGAGGATATTTACCATTTTCATCCCACACTACCCAACTTTTACGGGTTTTGCGTTCAGTTCCTAAAACCACAAAGAAATCTGGACCACGAGAATCTTCTGATTTTTTCTGATTTTGACTATAGTAAATAGTTAGGTTTCCAGCAGCATAGAAATCATTTCTATCTTTCCACAACCATTTAAGACATTTGATTAAGAGCATAATTTGCTCTAGATGCAGTTCTGTTTCCACGGGAGGTTCATCACTATATAAATCACCAGGGGGGAAAATTACATCTTGGGAGATGCTTTCTTGGGTTTCTCGTTCTTGTGCAATGATCATAATTTTGATATGGCATCAAGTTGTAATTTGTTGATTATAACATCTAATGATTAAAAATTAAAACACATCTTGTAAATTCTTTAATCCTGGATATCCTGATTCTGACAATTTTTTTATAACGAACCACAGAGACGCAGAGTACACAGAGAAAATTCATATTCTTGAAATTCTTTAATCCTGGATATCCTGATTCTGACAATTTTTTAATTTTTAATTCAAATCGGCATTCTTGGAGGTGCTGTTTTCCACATTAATTCAATTTCTTCTGGTGTTAATTGATAAACTTGATTCACTAAATCGGAAAGTCGCTTTTCTAATTTCATAGTTTCGTTTTTGCGGGTTTGAATTTCTGGAACATAATCACTATATGCTTGACGTAAAGCTTTAAATGCTGTTATACTCAGAGGGTCAGATGCTTTTTTAGCTGTCTTCGGTTTGGGCATTCTTTTTCTCACTTCTTCCACAAATTCAGCAAATTCTAAAGCTGCGAAATCTTCTAATTTATTTCCCAATTTTTCAATTTTGTATTCTACTTGCAACCAGTCGAGAACATCTTTATAAACTTGTCCGTTGAGTTTGGTTATTTCTATTAAACGAGTGACTATTTCTTCTACTTCTGCGCGTATTTCTGTTGTGGGTTGTGCAATGGGTATAGTTTCCATTAACTCACCAACAGGTGTTAAAGCATCATCTTTCATGTGTGGTAAAAACCGCCAATTATGCCACCATATCAGGGGAGAATTGAGAACTCCGAGAATATATAAATCGCCTTTCGGCAAAATAAAACCTTTATTATTTGTAAAATAACCATCGCTATCATAGCTATAAGCTGGATGAAATTGGATTTCTTGATAAATGAGTTTAGGTTGTTCAAAAAGACGATAAAATGCTGGTGAGGCTTGCCATTGCCACCATAACTGTTTACCTGCTCGATTTTCTAACTTATTTATATAACTCTCTAAATGTTGTTTAATAACTGGATATTTTTCTATATCTATATCTTTGTGAGCGAAAATAATCCATAAATTATCCCATTCAGGACACCATCTTTTGATATCCTGACCTCTCAATATTGGTTTAATAATTTCCGCACATTTTGGATCGTCTAAAATCAACTTTTTCCTAGTTGCATCATCTATTAAAAACGCTTCATTAAAACCTGTAAGTATTCCGCGATATGGTTTAACACCAGCAAACTCTTTTAACGGAACACCTACCCGTTGAATTTTCTGCATTAACTCATCCACCGCAGGAGGTTCTAAACTCCAAGCATGAGCAGAAAACCGCGACCAAGGTATATTATAACTATTGTCCTCATTCTGCACATATTGAGTGAGGTTAATTTTCGGTAACTCCTCACGGGGAACAACACAAACTAACACTTCTTTATTTTCCCTCTCCGTTTCTGAAACTTTAGTTTTCTTGACCGAAACAATACAGGGAAAAGTATCAGCATCTTCAAAAATTGGTGCGTGTCCAAAATCAATAATTTTTTCAAACACACTGGACTGAGAAAAGAACCTTCTCAAAGCTTCACCATAACCAGAACGCAACCATTTATTAGTCACAATATAGGAAAGTATTCCTTCTGGTTTCAATAAATTCAAACCTTTCTCATAAAAGTAAATATAAATATCCGCAACCCCATCATAAGTTTGATAATTTGACTGTAAATAAGGTTTAAAAGGTGATAACAATTCCTGACGAATATAAGGAGGATTTCCAATTACCACATCAAAACCACCTTCAGCGAAAACTTGAGGAAATTCACTTTCCCAAATAAAAGGTAAATCTGTAAAATCTGCATCAGCAACTATAGAATTACCAACTTTGATATTATCATCTAAATAAGTTAGAGTTTTACCCTGAATTGCAGTTTTTAACCACAAAGATAACTTAGTAATTTCTACCGACTCAGGAGATAAGTCAACCCCAAATAAATTATTGCTGAGGATGGTTTTATCTAATTCCAGACTTTTTGAATCTTGATATTGCAAAAACTGCAAATTATCATGCACTCGTTGATACTGACTTTGCAAATAATCAAAGGCAGCAATTAAAAACGCACCCGAACCACAAGCAGGATCAACAACTCGCGTTTTTACTAATATCTTATCGCGGTAAGTTAACCAAAATTCAATTTCTTGTTCTCGCTGTTTGTCTGTATCTGTAAATTCTACTAACTGTAAACGCTGTCTTAACTTGGTTTCCCGTTTTTGTAAATATCCACCAATGGCAATTTCGACAATATATTGAGTAATATAAGCAGGAGTATAAAAGACTCCTAACTTTTTCCGCTTACCTTGTTTTTTGTCAAATTCCTGTTTAGCAACGTCAGCTTTTAATTCTTCTAAATCTGTAATTGACTGTTCAAAAATTCGCCCCAAAATATCTACAGAAACTTCGGAATCGAAATCAAACCTTGTCAGGTTTTTCAGTTGGGTACATAAAGGATCGGGAATATTTAACTGTTCATCTAATAGCGCGTCATGTTGAAATAAACCACCATTATAACCGGGAATTGGTGGATCGTCATTACCTTGATCAACCCAGCGAAAAACATCTTTATAAATTTCCCAAATCGGACGATTATTATAAGCATTTTTGCTATCATGGGCTTTAGCAATAGTCTTTTCTGGTAATAGTCCCCTATCTTCACAAAATGCAATAAATAAAATTCTGTCTAATGTCTTTTGGGCTTTTTCAATTAATATCCCATCCAGGTTAGGAATAGCTGATTTATCAATAAAGCGAAAATGTTTAACAATGTTTAATCTTACCTGTTTATATTCCTCATACAATTGTTTGGTAATATCTTCCTGTGCTTGATCAGAAGTGCTTAATAATCTATCAATGGCAGATACATCTTTAATAGGTAAGAAATTCTCACGACACAGAATAAAATAGAATTTCTTAAACTCCTGAAAATCTGCTAAATCTGATAATAAAAACCTTTCATAATAAGCCGGAGTTTTGTGAATATGATATAATCGTAATTCTCGATAATTAGATATAATTATCCAACGACAATTAGGGGTATAATTGGCATAATGCCATCCTTGATCAACTGCTGACTTATCCCTTCCCGATGCAGCACGATCTAAATTATTCTTAGTTCCTTTTAACTCAATGGGGGCTACTACTTGACCTTGTAATTTGACCTGACCTTTTTTATTTTCTGTGGCGGTAAAATATCCTAATGCAGCATCAGCAAAACCCCCACCATCAGCAATGTTTTTTTCTGGGTAAAGTTCCCAATTTTTACCACCACCATCAATTACAGAACGATAACCTAATATATCTTGAAATATCTCTTTTAAAAAATTTCCCTGTAAAGAAACTTCGCTAATTTTGTCCAGTGTACTTGAGTTTAAAGCTGCAACCCATTTGATAATTATTTGATGACGTTCTGCCAAATCTGGAGGAAATTTAAAATTACCCAAGGCATTTTTTACAGCTTTTTTCTGAAATAAGGCGTTAGAAATTTGTTGACTCATAAATATAATTTTTTGTATGTAGATATGTATATATGTATATATATCCCCGACTTCTTGAAGAAGTCGGGGATCTACTTACTTACACTCAATATAACATACAAGCATAATTTTATAATGCCTTTATTTCTAACACAAGATGAAAAAGTAGAACTAACAGCAGCAATAACCATAAATAACTTGAGGAAACGATATGAAGTGAGAAGTCTTCTTTTACCACATTATGCTTATGCTTATGCTAGAACAATTGCTAATAGTAGAAGAGATTCACTATTTTGAATGCAACTTACAAAGAATGATCTAAATACAACTTATTCAGATAATACAGATGATAATGAGGAATAAACTTCTAACAATACATCAGCATCATCTCTGAATAGTGTTTAGGATGGTGTTGGGTGTTGGATTGAGTAGAGCAATCGCTTTTTAGCTGTAGGGTAAGCTGTTGTGCCTTTAATTTGAATAATTAATACAAGCAAGATGCTTGTGCTACCGTAACTTCAGGTTTTTTAATTATACAGTTTAGCTGCACATCAGCTTATGAAGAGTGATCGCTTCTTATCTGACTACAAAAATCATACATCTTACAACCACAAAATTAACAAAAGCGTGTTACAATTAAAACTATATTCTAATTAATTTTATATTAACTAAACCTAATTTATGATTAACGGGACTTAAACACTTTTGAGGAAGAAATAAGCCTCAAATCCTTCCGGGGTAAGGGAAATACATTACATACCCAAAAACGCCTGTAACCTAGATATAACAACAAACCAATCAAAACGAGGTAAAACCCTTTTGGAATACAAGTTTGAGGATATTTTAAAAGTGTTTTTTGCCTAAGTCCCGATAATGAGAAAGGTGATCCTATTCATAGTGTGTGGGCATATAATCAAGATACAGGGTATGCAGTGCTAATTACTGTCTATCCTCCCGATCCAAATGAATGGATTAATGGGCGTATTAGAAAAACAGACTGAGAATCTAAATTAAACTAAATTACCACTCTAGATAGGACTGAGACAGTCCTATATAGTGACATACTCCACACACTCCCTTATGCCTTGCGGCACGCTTGCGCGAACAGGTGAGTGTGGGCTTCTCAACGACTCTTCTATGAAGACATTGATTGAGCTTTGAGGGCGTGTGTCCCACGCGCCTTTATATTTATAGCCGCATTTAGATCCCGGCACAAGCTGACCTTGCAATTA